>ENA-ORXM01003817-ORXM01003817.1-marine-metagenome-genome-assembly--contig:-NODE-3817-length-14277-cov-4.620634_pt1 | contig 14277 bp, 15 predicted proteins | sample MGYA00237867_ERZ511480 | MGnify/ENA primary metagenome ERZ511480 (study PRJEB26309, sample SAMN06266103) | marine metagenome | isolation source: Algal blade | place: United Kingdom:Sidmouth, United...
ACCATCTGTTTGGTAATCGGTATTCCTTTTGATGCAACTTCCACAATCTTCCTTCCTCTTACAGAAGTTGTAAATGGCTGTTCCAACTGTATAACCCCAAACCTTCGCTCCTCTCCCATTACAGAAGTCTCTTTGCTACCAAGATTGAGTCCGCCATCAAATATTACATCACTATTTGACCTCATAGGTGTTTGTTCAACTTGTGTCTTTCGTTTATCATTACTATTCGACTTCCCTCCGCAGAGCGGAGCAGGCTCTGTTCCATAAATAAGCCTAAATAGAAATCATGCCCCCTAAATGACATCTGCCCCATGAGCAGTAAACAGGTAACCGTTATGATCTACTTGCAAACACAAGCTAATCGCAGTATTGACAGATCGGTGAACTAATAAATTGTGGCGATAAAGAACCCTACCAAAACATTTTAAACCCAATTCCTTTACAATTAAAGTCAATGTTATACCCACTAGGGAAGGAATAATCAATAATTCAGATAGACCATGGTAAAAATTCTGGTAGGTTAAGTGTCAAAAAAAGGCCTCAATAAATTCATTATTGAAGCCCTTTAATTTCTATTTATTTCTTAAACATTATCGGTACTGCACAGCGGGTATTTTCCCACCCAATAATCATATTTACTTCATTATCCGATTTTTTCTTAAACATAATCCCCAAAGCATCTAAGGTTTCTTTTTCTGTAGTTACAGGTACTGTTATCTTAGCCACATCTTTACTTTCCTCACGATTAGCACTACCCCAAGCAGGCATATCTGTATTGAAAATTAAATCCCAACTCTTTTCATTTACAACTGCATACAAATTGTAAGCACCACTTTTAATATCTGTACCAGCAACGGTAACATCTGAGTAAAAATTAACGACCGTCGATTCATTCGCGCCGACGCGCCATACTTCTCCGTACTTTAATAACTCACCGAAGATTTTTCTATCCTTCATTTGAGGTCGACCATAAAGTACTTTTATTTTAGCTTGACTACCTGCCAATTTATCTGCATCAATATAGTTTAATCCATCTGCTGATCCAGGATATATGGCCTGATCCATTGGACTTGTGTCAGGTCCAGAATACACAATAGGATTAAAATTAATAGGAACTTTCACTTGCGTCATATCCCAACCTATAACCAAGTTTACATTATCTTCATCTACTTTCTGAAATACCATTGATAGAGATTCAAGCATATCCTGTGTTTTTTCAGTAGGAAATTTTATAGTCGCTACCGTCTTAGACAAATCTCTATTTTTAGATCCCCAAATATTTCTTTGTGAAGAAAAACTAATCGTCCATGCATTAGCTTCAGGAGTTGCAAACATTGTATAGGCGCCCCTAGGAACCATAACATCCCCTACTTGAACAGCTTGATAAAAAATAACTTCTGTAGCTTGATTGGCACCTAATCTCCATTCCTTACCGTAGGGGACTAAGCTTCCAAATATATCTCTATCATTCTTCATAGGTCGAGAATATAAAACTTTAATCTTTGGACTTAGATTCCTGTCAGATCCTGACAAGTAGTTTCGCCAAGCAACACCATCCGGATATTGAATCATATCCATAGGACTTTTGTCCAATGACGGCCATTTTGATTTATTTTGTGCATCAATTGTCTCAGCACCTACTAGCAAAAGTAAACAGATAATTAAAATATTTTTCATTTGACTGGTTTAGATTTTATTATAAATTCATTTAATTGTTAAAGTTTTAAGGCCTCAAATAGACTTTATTATAACATGACAATTTTTACATTGTTCGAAAAACAGGCTTTAAGCTTACCCTAAATATTTTTTCATTTTCTCAACATCAGCTTCTATCTGCTGTAGTACAATATGGTAAGCATGATAAAAACTCTCTTTAGTGGCTTGCACTTTCGCATTGGCTTGATTAATAGAAGTCTTGCGCTTTTCTAAAGCTTTCTTCTCATCAGCAATTTCTTTGGTCAACTTCTCAATTTGATTTTGCTTTTGAACGATACTGCTTTCAAGTGTTTTTATTTCACTATTACGTTTACCGACCTGAATACTTTGTTGATTTTTAAAGGCGTCTAAAAACTTAGCTTCTTCCGAATTTAAAACTTTTATGTAATGAGTGGCAGAGTCTACCATTTTTTGAGGAGTAGCTCCCATCGTTTTGGCCATGGCCAATGCTGACTTATACTTGGTTGGCTCGTCCATCTCAACATTACTTAAGTTTTGTAATGATTGTTTGTATTCCAAATAATCAAAACCTTTCATATTATTCTCATCTAAAGCGCCAAGTAACCTGTTGATGAATTTTTCACTAGGTCTGCCCTTTGGAGGATTATTTTTATCATAACCTGGTTTATCAACTTTGACACTACGCGCAGACGTTGGATTTGGTTTCGGTGTATTTCCCGTAGGTTTCTGTGCACCCTTATTTGCTGTCGCTTGAGCATTTTCATCTTCAACTACAAACAAAGATTTTAACTTCTTAAACATGCTTTAAATTTTAATATCGAAAGATATGAAAAAACTTAGACTCGCGCGAGAAGGAACGCGCTGGGTAGTCGCCGTGCCTCTGTTCAGTCGCTGTGCTCCTTGGTGTCTAAGCGCTGTGCTGCATGTGTTATTGGTGTTGTGCGCCTTGATAATTGTGTATTTATCACTGAATCCATATTACCATGACAACCCGTTACATTGGCAGCTTGTTGCCGTGGCCCCTCGACCCCTACTCTCATTTTAATGAAATATAACATCCGATAGGTGCAACATACTCAGTAGTCACAACACTTCCTTGCTTTAAGGACTCTAAAACATCTTTAAGTTCGTGTTGGGTGACGACGCGTCGGAGTTTGCCTAAGCTAGCATATGAGTTATCGATACGTCCTTGGTAAATGACTTCTTCTTTTGTCTCATTATATACGACAACTTCGGGAGTTATTTTCGCATCAAACTTTTTGGTTTTCGTTTGAAAGAATTCTTTTTTAAGTGTAAACGGAATCTGATATTTTTTTTTATACGAATCAATTGCAGGTACTGAAGAAAAATGATTTGGAAATAAACCTACAAATGAAGTATATGAGTCATTGTAGTTTTCGTAAAGATCAATTTGAAGATTACTATAATACTGACAAATCTTGCACTCTTCCGACATAAAATAATACACAGTAATGCTATCCTTAGTCGTTTGACCATTTGCCGAAAGGCCTATAAGAAAAATCAACGATGCGAAAATCCACTTCATAATTTAAAGATCGCAATAGTTTTTATGATATGTTCTTAGTAAATCGTTAATATGTGCAGAAATCTTGCATCATTAATCTTCGAGTGCCAAAAGCTCTGCCTTATTAACAGCAATAGATGCGTTTAACTCAAAGCCCACTAGCACAACGAAAGCATTAATTTGGATCCATAACAATAAAACAATCAATGCCCCAATAGAACCATAAATTTCATTATACCTGCCAAATGAATTTATGAAAAAGGAAAAAATTAATGAACTCAATATTGATAAAATCGTAGCTAAAACAGCTCCTGTATTTATCCAAGTAATTTTCTTTTTCAATGCAGAGCCATAGCGATAAATGGTAGTTATCCCCAAATAAATTACAGCAAAACTTATCAACCATTTAAATAAATTAAATACAATAGTTGAATTGTCTCCCACATCTAATTTATCAAGGATGATTTGTAAAATAGGGCCGCCAAAAATAATTAGCAACATGGACACCAAAAATATGGTAGCTGTCAAAATAGTTAATCCTATTGCAACTAACCTATTTTTCACATACGAACGCTTCCTGAATACGCGTTCGTAACTTTTATGAAAACCATACATCAATGTTACCATACCAGATGAGGAAAATATCAATGCAAAAATAAAACCCAATGACTGAAGTCCGCCTCGCTTAATCGAAGACACTCCATCTACCACTGAAAATAAATATGCATGTGCCTGCTGCGGCATCAAAGAAGCTGTAGAGTTACGCATATAACTAATATAGTCTGCAGTGATCGGCAGCATTGGTAAGAGTGTAAATAAAAAAATAACTGCAGGAAATAGTGAAAGAAAAAAATTGAAAGCGATGGAGTTGGCTCGCGTGACAATATCATCTTTCATGGCCTCATTGTAAATAAACTTTACAACATTATAAATGGGTACATCAGAAAACCCCGGAAGAGAATAATTCTTCGTCAACTCAATCAGTGTATTTAATATGGGTATTTTCCTTATGCTCATTTTATAAAACCAAATATTTCTTTTTAATTTTTAAAATATGGATTTAATAATTGCGCAAGCTGACTTGGAATCGATATTCGCTGTCCAGATTGCATGTCTATAAAAAACAACTTTACAACAGCTTGATTGATAACTTTGTTTTCAGAATTAACAAGTGTATTATGAAAGGTAATTAACTTAGTAGGCTTCTCTTTTAAAATGGTTTGAATCTCAATTTCATCATCATAAAATGCAGGAGCAATATATCGGCATTCCATATGCACAACAGGCAACATCACACCCAATTCGTCTTCCATCTTTTTATAAGGAAACCCCAACGAACGCATCGCTTCTACTCTACCGATTTCATAATATTTTGCATAATGTCCATAATAGAGATATCCCATCTTATCCGTTTCTGCATAGCGTACGCGCTTTTTATAAGAATAACTGTACATTATAAAATTGCTCTTTGTATAGGACATGTCATACAATGACTGCCGCCTCGCGCCCTGGACAATTCCCCTGAAGGGATCGTAATGATCGTTTTTGTTAATTGATTTGCAAACGAAGCATCTTCTTTGCTTTTCTCCAAAAAGTCAAAAGCCGACAGAACATCGTAACCTGCTTTATTGAAAGCTTTGGCTGTCATTACATTTCTGTCATAAGAAATACCTACACCGGGTTTGACACATACCAAGTTACAACCGTCTGTCCACTGTTCCCTTTCTTGGTAAGGCGTCTCACCCATCCCTGAAAAAATAAAGTTCATTTCTGAATCAATTTCCTCTAGAAAGAAATCTTTGACGGAGCCGTAAATTTTCTGTTGACCTTCATGATTATGTACGATAACATTACTCCCCAATCCATCAAAAATTATCGGCTTGTAACATACCACATCTTTTGTATCTACGCGGGTAAACAAAGTATCAATATGCATATAAGAACGATCCACTGGAATATTGACTTGCACTACATTTTTGATAACATTCTTTTCAAAGAGTTTTTCTTTTAATGAATGAAAGGCATGACTTGTACTCCTTTCACTACACCCTATTAAAAGATAATCTTTATTCAACATCATCATATCTCCACCTTCAATCGAAACCCGCTCCCCTCTGCGTGAAGGCGGAAAAGCTTCCAAGTCATTTAAGTTAATTGTCTTCCCTCTGAAAGATTCAAATAATGGATGAACGGCAAATATAAAACGCGTTAAAATATTTTCACGCTGGCGCGCTTCTTTAGAGGCCTTGGTAATTATTATATGATCCTTAACGACGACTGCAATATCTCTAGTGAAAATAAAATTAGGAATGGGATCAAATAAAATATGATCTGCTTTGTTATCGTATCCCGAGATAAGAACTTCTGCTAATTTTTCATCATGCATAGATTCTAATCTTACCAATGATGACTTAGGCAATTCCTCAAATCCAATTATTTTCTCTAGCGCTTCCTTTTTTAAAGCCTCATTTATTGCTAAAGATTGCTCTAGTAAAGTTTTTATTTCATAAACATTATCATTCCCAGCGAAAGCCTCCAAAACTTTCTTAAAAGTCTCGTGCTCTTCTTGCATCTTTGGAAGATAAACAATATCATCAAAAAGCAACTCTTCTGCACGTTTAGGTGTAATACGCTCAATGCCTACATCTGGGGTGTGTACGATAACTTTGAGTAAAGTACTGATTTCTGAATCTACTTGAATCATAAGATAAATTTGAATCGCTAAGGTAAGTAATTATTTAGGGCGAATGGTCTTCTAATATTTTAAAATTTGCTTAACTCAACAAACTTCTGCTACAGTAAAGATACTGCCAGTTACTAAAATCAAATCTTGCGGTCGCCCCTTTATTCTCGCAGCTGCCAATGCCTTTCTAATTGACGAATATGATTTCCCTTTTAATCCATATTTTAAGGCTTCCGCTTTTAAAGTTTCCTTAGGCATAGCCCGAGGTATAGTTGCTTGAGCAAAATAGTATTGTGCGTCTTTAGGAAATAAATTGAGCACTTTTTTCAGATCCTTATCAGACACAACAGCTAATACAATATGTGCCGACTTATATTCCTCGCTTTTAAGTTCCTTAAATAAAATATTTAGTCCATCTTGATTATGTGCGCTATCATAAATCTCTAGTGGTCGTTTGGACACTTTCATATAGCGCCCTAAAAAACCCCATTGCTTTAAACCAGTGCGCCAAGCCTTTTTAATTTGTCGTTCATTAGGTACAATCCCTATTTTTTTTAGCCCTGCTAATGCTGTACGCATATTTTCTTTCTGGTATGCAGGAAAATCTTTTAATATGGAAGCAGGTATATCGATACGCATCCTTGAAACAAAAGAAATCGGTGCGGATACTTTTTTTGCTTTTTTAATAAAAATAGGCTTAGTTTCACTTTGCGTTCGACCAATTAAAACAGGGATATTCTTTTTTATAATTCCCGCCTTCTCCCGAGCTATTTTCTGCAAAGTGTTTCCTAAAAAACTTGTATGATCTAAACCTATATTGGTTATAAGAGAAATTTCTGGTATAATAATATTTGTAGAATCCAGTCGCCCTCCTAATCCTGTTTCAATGACTGCAAAATCTACTTCTTCTTGCTTAAAGTATTCAAAAGCCATTATAACTGAAATCTCAAAAAATGAAGGTTTAAGCGCAGAATTAAAAAGACCTTTTTCAATTAATTCATTTACAAATGATTTGACGAAAGTCTTTGACACATATCGGCCATTAATTTTTATACGCTCACGATAATCCTTATAATGGGGGCTTGTGTACAATCCCACTTTATAACCCAACTCTGACAACAAGCTGGCCACAAAGTAAGAGGTTGATCCCTTCCCATTTGTACCTGCGATATGAATTGATTTAAATGATTTATGCGGATCTCCCGTCAATTTAGATAGGGCCTTTATGTTCTTGAGGTCTATTTTAAAGGTCTTAGGGCCTATGCGTTGGTACATAGGTAATTGCTTAAATAAAAAGCGCTCTGTTTCTTTATAAGTTGTTAACTTCACTGCCACAACACAAATAAAAGAAGTCATCACACCAAATTCAAATAAATACGATTACATATTCGCAGGGGCAGGACTTTCCGGCCTTTCATTAGCCTATAAAATAAGACAAAATAAATCTTTGGATGCTAAACGTATTTTATTGATTGATAAAGACAATAAAAAACAAAACGATAGAACTTGGTGTTTTTGGAGCAAAGAAAAGGAAACCTTTGATCCAATTTTGTATAAGTCATGGAGTAATATCTTGTATGCGGACGCGGGATTTGAGAAAACATTTGATATAAATCCCTACAAATACAAGATGATAAGAGGGATAGATTTCTACAATCATGTGATCCCTTTTTTAAAAAGTAAAGAAAATACAGATTTTACTTTTGAAGCTATCGAATCTATTACTGAAAGCAAGGATATAGTTTCTGTAAAAACCGATACCAAAGAATACAACGCGCCTCACCTATTTAAAAGTTATTACGAAAATCTTGATTTCTCAAATGACCTTTTTGTTTGGCAACATTTTAAAGGCTGGCTGATAAAGACTGAAACTGATTGCTTCGATCCTGATCAAGCGCACTTTATGGATTTTAGAACGGATCAAAAAAACGAAACAAGATTCTTCTATGTACTACCCCATTCAAAGAGAGAGGCGCTGATTGAAATTGCGATTTTCTCAGGAGAAATCCCTGACTCTAAATTTTATGATCCATTGATTAAGGATTATATAAAAAACATTTTAAAGATTGAGGACTACAAAATCTTAGAAGAGGAAGTCAATGCGATTCCTATGACAGGCTATGATTTCAGCAAAAACGAACAAAAGAGAATCATAAATATTGGCACTAATGCAGGATCCGTCAAAGCGTCTTCTGGTTTTGCATTCAAGCGTATCCAAGAAGAGACTGACCGTATTGTAGAGCACATTAAAAAGGACAAGTTGTCATCTTATAGATTTAAGAAGACACGATTTAGTTTTTATGATAAGATAATGCTTAACGCCATTCTCACGGGCAAGACAAATGGTGAAACTGTATTTGGTCAATTATTTAGGAAACTATCCCCTCAAACTATCTTTAAATTTCTAGACGAGAAAGGCAGTTTTTTTCATGACCTCAAAGTCTTCACGGCTCCCCCTACTCTCCCTTTTACTAAAGCATTTTTTGAGGAAATTAGGAAGTGACGGTAATTCCGAAAATATAACAATTGCTCTTTTTCTGAATTAGGATTTATACGATAAGAGCTTGAATAGGATTGGGATGTTGTCATAACTAAATCCGTTAGGGTCATTGTCAGAATCTATATTCTCTGGGTTATAGGGTTAACTTTGTTGATTTCTCTACCAATAAACCCTTTAGGTTTTGTCACAATTTTTGGTCAAAAATTCCGCCAAAACTTTCACCTCTATCTTCATTTTCCCTGAATTGAATTCAGGGCTATTAATATTTGGCACCTCTGGTGCCGTTCTAAATGTCGTAGTATTCGGCTCGATCATATAACTTATCAAGTTTACATCTCGATTAATATTATTCATTATAGTCAAAATACTATGTTACAAAAAAAAAATGGTCGAGGTATTCACCTCGATCATATTACTGCTTCCTCAAGACAACAACATTACCGCTGGTCGAGGCATTCACCTCGATTCTATACTATTAGCTACTTCCCTAAAACCGCAACACCATAATACCATAATACCATATTACCATCTAAAAAAATACTATTTTTTAGATCCTAAGATTAAACAAAAACAATCTGTGTAATCCGTAATAAATCCGCGTATCCCTTGATTCATCAATAAGCCCAATCCTACACCCCAAAAACAACCCCATGCACAAACTCCGAAATCAACTGAGCATCATCTTCCACATACTTTTTATTATTACCAAAAAGTTCAATCAGTGGCATTTGCCCTTCATCATCAAAATTAATTAATACAGAACCTATTGAAAGATCTTTTTCTTCTTCTATTGAATAATTAATCTCTTTTATAGAAGTAACACTTTGCTTCTCATCTCCATTAACCAACTCTATCAAATTACGCGCAAAATTAATCTTACGTTCAAAATTAGCTTTCCGTAAATATTTCTGCTTCGACACTTTCATAAAAATAGGAATCGTCAGTGCAATCAAAACCAAACCCCACATAGAGCCTAAAAGCAATAATATTATACCGCCAACGATCATACCAATTTCAAAAAAATAAAATAAATTAAATTCTTGGCTATTCACCTTTGCCTGCCTCAGAGTAAATACATCTGACTCATTTTTTGTCAAAGTATAATTGTTTCTCAGGAGTACACTTTGAATTACTTCAAGTTTGGGCTTCATTTAGATTGATATATTATTAATTTCATATAGTCATAGAAGCTGACCTTTATTTACATATAATTCTTAACTATAAAGCAGAGCTTCACAGTAGTAGATTCGATAGATAGCAATGTAAATGAACAGGCGCTTTTCACAATACACTTATGTCAAAATAATATCCTGATCCAAAACCTTAGACTTCTCAAAACCTACTGCAGCTTCTATTATATTTACAGCATGTTGAGATTTTACAACAGCTTTCTCTTTACCTAGTATAACTTTTGTAAAGTGATGCAATTGCAGATATTCTGGAAAGTTAAATGGATAAATATCTTCCACATATACATCTTGTTTTAGGCCACCGTCATTGTATAATTTGTATGAACGGGTATTGGTATTAGAAACAATAATCTGGCCTTTATTACCGTAGATATTTAAGTAGCTCTGCGCCTTTTGTAATTTGGGTTGCACAATCAAATTTAAACTTGATTTATTATCTGTCTTAGCTTGACATATAAATGTTTCATTATTGCGTTCAACATTCAAATAAGTCAATCGATCATCTAGTAACCACTGACACAAATCAATTTCATCAATTGCTGTATCCAAAAATACACTTCCACTATTTTGACCGAAAGTTTTATTTAAGCCTGTTACAAATGTAGAATCAATAGTGATATGATTGATGACACCAATCTCACCTTTATCAACTGATTCTTTAACTGCTTTTAGTAAAGGCGTAAAACGGACAGTAGAACTGGCCATTAATGTTTGGCTCGGACGAGAATCTGCCGCATCCTTCACCGCCTGTGCATCATCTAAATTAAGCGCGATGGGATTAGGTAAAAACACATGCTTACCAGCATTTATAGCTTGAATAGCTTGATGCGGTCTACGAGCAGTGTCAGAAAAAATAAATAAAACATCTACATCGTGATTTTCAATTAATGATTTTTCATCCGAGTAAACATACTCTAGCGACAAATCATTTTTAGCAAATAAAAGTTCTTTTTGTGTGCGACCATAGGCAGCGATCAAATTGAGATTTTTAACATGGTCTTTAATAAGATGTGCATATGAATTACCCAACTCATCTAATCCTAAAATCCCTGCCTTTACATTGTACAACATAACTTATAAATGTCTTTCTGCATGATAACTTGACCTGACTAAAGGGCCGCTTTCAACATAGTCAATACCCATCTTCAAGCCTTCCGCTTTGTAATCAGCAAATATATCTGGATGCACATATTCATCTACAGCGAGATGCATTTTTGTAGGTTGCAAATACTGACCTATCGTCACAACATCACATCCATGATTATGCAAGTCTTGCATAACTTCTAAAACTTCTTCTTTTGTTTCTCCGAGCCCCACCATAAATCCCGACTTCGTTCTTTTGCCGGCATCTTTTGTACGTTGGATTTGCTCGAGACTGCGATCATATTTTGCTTGAGGTCTTACTTTTCTATACAAACGCCTTACCGTTTCCATATTATGAGAAACCACTTCTTGTCCGCCATCTATCATTCGCGAAAGCGCTTCCCAATTAGCACGCACATCTGGAATCAAAGTTTCTATTGTCGTATTGGGGGATTGTTCTTTTGTTTGAATGACCGTTTGATACCAAATCTCAGCACCACGGTCTTTGAGTTCATCTCTGTTGACTGACGTGATGACTGCATGCTTCACTTCCATTAGTCTAATGGCTTCAGCTACTCTCCTAGGTTCATCTTCATCATATTCAGGTGGCCGTCCTGTTTTTACAGCACAGAAAGAACAACTTCTTGTACATACATCTCCCAAAATCATAAATGTGGCTGTACCTGCTCCCCAGCATTCGCCCATATTGGGACAATTACCACTTTGACAAATTGTATTTAATTCATATTCGTCAACCAACCTTCTTACACGTTTAAAATCTTCACCTATCGGCAACTTTACACGCAACCAATCTGGCTTTCTCACCCGCTGAGGTTTCTCCTCTTTTAATTTATTAACTATAGGTAATTCTAACATTAATTACTTCTTGTTCCAAATTGTAAATTTAAATACACACGCACAAAATATTGCTTATTGGATACTTGATCTGTCTCGACTAGAATAGGAATCTTAGTTGGAAACAAATCAAACATAAAGCCAGTTTCAAATGCTTTGACATATTTATCAAAAGCACCCATTGCAAAATGTGCTCCTAATTTCCCTTGCAATCCTGCCCTAACACTCAACTCATCAAAACCTTTAAAAAATGAAGTTTTACCACTGATGGTATTGAGGTCCAAAAACCTATCCCTATTTTCCTCACTAAATCTCTCTTCAACTAAAACAACAGTTCCGTCTTGCCGCTCAAATAAATTGAGATAATATGGCTTAAGCAAAACAATGGATGGACCTATCTCATAAGTGTATCCCACAGCCAGTCCTTTTCTTTTCTCTTTCTCAGATAGGTATCTTTTACGACCAACGCCTACCCTGATGTTTATTACATTATTGATCTTGCCATAGGAGAAAGAACCTGATCTTCCTGAACTAGAGATTTTTGTTTGTGTTTTCTCTCTGGGATCTTTCATATAACCCAATTCGACTTGATAATAATTTGTTTGATAATACGACTTTATTTTACCAGAATTATAGGAAAAAGAAGCCCCATTTTCGTGCAAACGAAAATCAACAGACCATTCATTTTTATACAGAATCCCTTTCCAGTCAATTTCAACCAACTTTGGTTGAATGACTCTTTGACCCTTAATACTGGTCAAACAGGCAAAAAGTATTGAAAATGTTATGAATATCCGCATCTAAAAGATTAGTCTTAAAATATAAATTTACTTATAAATGTTGCATGAAACTGTAATAATAAAGCTGAAAATGACATTTTAGCTTATAATTAATTACTATTTCAATTTATCAACAAAAAATCCTCCTTGAGGTTCGTAATATGCCTATTCCTTTTCCATCTGAATCTGACACTGTTTTAGAAACTTTTAGTACTGAGTACTCAGTACTAGGTACTTAGTACTTAGATGTTGATACCTTGAACCATTGACGCCTTGATACCTTGACACCTAGACATCCATGCCTTTAATCCGCTGTTCTTACTTTTGTATTTCTGTTAATCCAACATCCCACTTTATATGAGCTTCCCGCCTTTATACCTCGTAAAAAGATATCTTCTTTTTTAGGCATATACTGTATATAAGTATTTATGAGTTTAGTCGCCTCACCTTTTGTATTGGGATCTGATTTTGCTTTTTGCCATTCATCAATAGCCGGCCAAGTTACAATTTGGCTGTCCCATCCCGTTCCAGGTCCACAAAGTGGGCCACTAGAAGCATAGAGTTTACCAATTAGTAAATGCGGTTCTCCTGATTCAGAATTTATTTCTGCAGCTTGATTTGCAAATTTTCTCGATTGTACAAAGTTTTTAATATCACCGTAATAGATTTTAGAAATCATCATGGTGTATTTAAATTTCTTATCTGTATCATTCGTCGTTTGAACAAAGTTATCAAACAATTGAACTGCTTCTTTATATCTCCCTTCAGTGTAGGCATTGAATGCTTGAGTCAACGGACCAGGTGGAGGCGGCGGTGTATAACAATTGGTTTGTTTTGCTTGGCGCAATGTGTTTACAGCTTCAGAATTGCGATCGCAATTCCCCCAAAGCAATCTGCCATATACTTTATTAATCACTTCACAATCTTCAGGATTATCATTGTACTCAGCCAGATATTTTTCAGAGTAATATTCACAATCATAAAGTCCTTCAATACCTTCTAAATTTTCTAATCGAGCGGGTGCATATGCATTTATAATTTCCCATGCCTCTTTATTTTTACCTGAGGCATTGCCATAATATATAACTGCGTTTAATTTCTTAGCATAATCTCTACCTTCACTTAAATCTAGCTCCTCTCTAATAATTTTATCAGATAATATTTTTGTGAATGGATTGACTACAAAATAATCTGTCTTTTCTCCTTTAGAATCAATGGCTTGTTTGAAAAGATCATAAATCTCATCTTCAGAAGCGTAACTATTATAATAGTAATAGTAGTCAAATGCTTTTCTACCTGCCACATAATCCGCTTCACCAAAACACTCTACCCTCTTGTCATATATCATCATGATGGTATCTACATAAGAAGATTTTAACGCATCATCTTTTGCAGCATCGTAAAACGCTTTATAAATTTTAATTCCGTCTTCGAATTGATATTTAATTGAACCATTGGCAGATGGTGCGCCATAGTAAGCTTTTTTCCAAAGAGGGTAAGCTTTTTTGTATTTTTTGAGTTTGACCAAATCTTTATATAAAACATAAGCCGTCTCAACTTGCTCACGCTCATAGCCTGATAACTTACTTAATGTTTTACATGGATTTTCAGGTTCAGTGGGTTTAACAACTTCTTCAACTATCTCTGGAGCTTTTACAACTTCTGTTGTTTTAGGCGTACATGAAAATATAACAACTGAGGCACACAGGATAAGACAAGCAATTTTTGACATTCTCATAGACAGATACTTTCTATTTAGATGTCAAAAATAAGCATTGGGTACTTAATTAATCTGAAATTTTATGATTAATCAAAATATCTACACATTAGATTATGAAATATCTTCTATTATCGAAGTATGATCTTATGCAGAATAGCTCTTAATGTGCCAATTTACTATAGCCATACTGTCCTAACCCCCTATAAACTGGAGAGTCAATTGTCAATTAGGTTAATAGATTTATTTGTGCAATCAAGAGTTACTT
>ENA-ORXM01003818-ORXM01003818.1-marine-metagenome-genome-assembly--contig:-NODE-3818-length-14256-cov-3.798646_pt1 | contig 14256 bp, 11 predicted proteins | sample MGYA00237867_ERZ511480 | MGnify/ENA primary metagenome ERZ511480 (study PRJEB26309, sample SAMN06266103) | marine metagenome | isolation source: Algal blade | place: United Kingdom:Sidmouth, United...
TAAAGCAGTAAAATTCCACTTACTAAGCTCTTTGACGAATCCTTTTATATCTCTAGGATTTGTAATTAAGATATTTGTTGCTCCCACGGAAGAAAAAACTAAGCAGTTCGCAGTAAGTGAGAAAATATGATAAAGAGGTAAAGGAGTAATGACTATTTCTTGCCCATCTATAATAGCATTTTTGATCCATTCTTTTGCCTGTAATACATTTGCAATAATATTTTTATGTGTCAGCATTGCCCCTTTAGAGACACCTGTTGTTCCACCTGTATATTGCAAGAATGCTATATCATCATGAGTAAGTTCTACTTTTTTAAACTTCGAACTATCACCTTTTGAAAGAGCCTCTTTAAAGCTTACTGCACTTTTAATACTCCATTCAGGAATCATTTTTTTCACATACTTTAAAACAAAATTTACCAGTAGCGACTTAGGAAATTTAAGTAAATCACCTACTGCAGTTACAACGACATGTTTAACTTCAGTGTTAGATAGTATCTTTTCTAAATTATGGGCTGAGTTTTCAAAAATAACGATGCCTTTAGCTCCAGAGTCTTTAAGCTGATGCTCAAGCTCTCTTGATGTATAAAGTGGATTTACATTTACTGCGATCATACCAGCTTGCAAAATTCCAAAAAGTGCAACTGGGTATTGCAAGATATTTGGCATCATAAGAGCGACTCGATCACCTTTTTCAAGCCCAAGACTTTGGAGGTATTGACCAAACTTGTAACTCTTTTCTTTCAACTCTCCATAAGTAAGATTAGTTCCCATATTGTGAAACGATGTCTTTTCAGAAAAGTTTGCAAAGGATTGATCTAGAATGTCAGTGATAGAACTATATTCTTTAATATTAATTTCTCTTCTCACACCAGCTTCGTAATGCTTAGTCCAAATTTGTTCCATCCTCTAACACCTTATTTAAATTTATATGATAATGATTATCCTATTTTGACATGAATGTCCCACATCGATCAAGCTAGTAAGATTAGTCCTAAATAAAAAGAATTAACCTACGTCATCTAATAATGGTTACTCAAAAATGTTTGTCTTGGCTTGAAATTGCCAATAAAGCTAGGCATAAATTCCTTCTAAGCAGAGCTCTAAGTACTTAAAATTAAAGAACTGTAGGATAAAGATCAAATTTCCAAGATAAAATGTATCTATGATAAAGATAGCTACCATTATTTTCTTATTATCCTTTCACTCCTTAGCGCAAGGGAAACTTGGAATCAATTCCATAGATAAGCAAATTCAAAAATTCTCATTACTTCAAGTTTATACAAATAAGCTATTTAATAACATAAAGACAAGCTCTCACTTAAGTAAGAAAGGAAAAAAATTCCTTGGTAATAAATTAATTAGTTTCCAAAAAAATGAATTAGACAATCAGAGACTGAAGATTGAATCAATCATAAAGAACTATCATGCTCTAAGCGATACTCAAAAAAGTAAACTTTCAAGATATTTTAAAGATAAGAGTATTAAGCAATTAATGAATAAAAGATCTCAAGTAAATTATGATCAAAGATTTGAGCACTTTTTAATGAAAGTGAATTTAAATAAAGTACCTCAAAAGAAAATGAATGCGATTTCAAACTTCACGAATTTCTCAAACACTCACTCTAAAGAATTCAACTTAGAGTTAGCAAAACTGAAAAACTTATACTTATTAAAAGACACATCAATTAAAAAGATCAACAAGTTAACTTCTTATATGAAAGACCCTCAATTGAGTAAGATTATTACGATTGCTCAAGAAACCCTCTCTTTTTCTGAGGAAAATTATTCTCTCGTGAATTCAAGATTTAAAAGAATTCAAAAAAAATCAGTTTCAAGACAATTAGCAAGTAGAAGGTAATCTTTTAAAACCCACCTCTATGAGTCACTAGACCATCTCTAATGTCATATAGATGATTTACAGTTAAATGAAGACCTGTATACGAATACCCTAATGAGTCCCCAACCACACATTCAATTTCAGGATAAGTAGAGACATATTCATCAATAAGATCAACACAATAATCAACATCATTATCTGAATAAACTGTGACACACTCTCGCTCGATAATATCATACTCACTTACCCAAGTAGTATCACAAATTTCATAGGTGTAGGGAGATCCAGCTTCCACGCCGACCTCGTAATAGACTCCCTCACAGGAGAAAAGAGAAAGAAGAAAAATACATAATAATAATAATTTAGCCATGTTAGCCTCCAAAATATTGCTTCTAAAAGACAATACGGTTAAGATCTGAAAAAGTTTTGATGACATTTGAAGCTAAAATAGCTCCAAATGGTTGATTTTTATAGTTCTGTGATTAAAATGGAACAATAAAAGAGAGGATAATACATATGTCACTCAAAGACGCACTTTTAAAAGCAGGCCTAAAACCCACTAAATCAGAAAACGAAAGAGATTTCAAGCCCAAGCGTGAAAAAGCAAACAGCGAAAAACATCAATTTGCTAGAAATTATTGCGAGATCTGCCAATCTACCCAGCCTGATGTGGAAAAATTCAATCATAGAAATAGACTCATTGACGCAAAGTGGATTTGTGTAAATTGTGCTGATAAGAATGAGATTCATGATGACTTTAGGGTTACAGATCAAAGTGATTTCGCCACTCAAAATAAATATAGAAGATATTATGGTCCAACGAGGAACTTAAAAAAAGAAGGTAAGTCTACTCGTGATCCTAAAGATCGATCTAAAAACAATAAGAATTCTAATCATAAAAAAAACTTTAATAGATAAGAGATAAAATATATTAATCTTTACCAAAGGAACATTTTGAAAATTGCAAAAGATCATGTTGTGAGCATCCATTACACATTGAAAGACTCTTCTGGAAAAGAGATGGAAAGTTCTTTTGGAGACGACCCCCTAGTGTATCTTCAAGGACATAAAAATATTATTCCTGGACTCGAAGAAGCTCTTGAACAAAAAGAAGTAGGAGACAAAGTTAATGTAGTTATTGAACCAGATAAAGCCTATGGAACAAGAAACGAGCAATTAGTACAGGCCGTTCCTAAGACAGAATTTCCTGATGCAGATAAAATAGAAGTAGGAACACATTTTGAAATGGACTCGCCGGGTGGGCCGATATTATTAGTCGTCACTGAAATTATGGATGATAAAGTTGTTCTTGATGGAAATCATCCGATGGCTGGAATGACTTTAAGCTTTGAGGTTGAAATCATGGAAATTAGAAAAGCAACTGATGAGGAAGTGGCTCACAGGCATGTACATGGACCAGGTGGACATCACCATTAACGGTTAAGATATTCAGTGTAACTCATAGGGTGAATTCTTATTTCACCCTTATCAACTTCATAAACTTTATTAGCTAGTCCTTCCAAAAAATGTCTATCATGGCTTACTATCATAACCGTGCCTTCGAATTTCTTTAAAGCGTTTAAGAGCACTTCTCTTGATTTAATATCTAAGTGATTTGTCGGCTCATCTAATACCAAGAAGTTATTTTTTTGAGCCAATAAACTAGCAAGAATAAGTCGTGATTTTTCACCACCAGAGAGGTACTTTACCTTTTTATCTACATCATCACCTCTAAAAAGAAAGGCCGCTAAGAGATTTCTTAAAAAACCATCACTAGCATTTACCAGACTAGATCGAACTTCATCAAAAACTGTATTTTCAGGTTTTAGAACATCAAAGCTAAATTGTGAAAAATAACCAAGCTTCGTACTGGCCCCTAGAGAAGACGTCCCTGAAGTAGGTTTTGATTGCTCGGCAATAATTTTCATAAGTGTAGATTTACCAGCTCCGTTTACACCTACGACTGCAATTTTTTCTAATCTTTTAACAGTAACACTTAAATCTTCAAACACATTAAGATCTGAACCATCAGATTTTTTAAAAGTCTTGGTGAGATTTTTAAGCACAACCACTTCATCACTTCCTCTGGGAGGAGAATCAAACTCAAAATTAACCTCTGCTTGTTCGGTTGGAAGCTCTACTCTTTGAATTTTTTCAATTTTTTTAACCCGTGATTGAACTTGTGCTGCATGAGAGGCCCTGGCCTTAAACTTAGCAATAAACTCTTCTTCCTTTTTAAGCATGGCCATTTGCCGAGAATGTTGAGCCCTTAACTGATCTAGTCTTAAGTCTTTTTCTTTTTCATAGAAATCATAATTTCCTGAATAAGTTGTTACAGTATTATGATTGACCTCAACAATTTTTTTCACAATATTATTCATAAAAAATCTATCGTGAGTGGTCATAAAGACTGCTCCTTCATAAGACTTCAACCACAACTCAAGCCATATAATCGTCTCTAAGTCTAAGTAATTTGTCGGCTCATCCATTAAAATTAAATCTGGCTTCATAACAAGGACTTTTGCAAGGGCAATTCTCATCTTCCACCCACCGCTAAAATCTTGAGTTAGTTTATAATGATCTACAGGCATGATTCCGAGTCCAGTTAGAATCTCTTCAGCTCTAGCCTCTAAATCATAACCTCCTCTTTTTTCAAATTCAGTTTGGGTCTCGCCCATCTTTTCAAGTAAAGAGTTCATTTCATCTTCAGAGATATTTTCGAAGTCTTCCATTTTCTTTTCAAAATCTTTTAACTGAGATTGAAGTTTAGCGATTTTTTCATCACCTTCCACCACTTCTTGAAGTGCTGTCTTTCCATGCATCTCCCCTACGCTTTGAGAGAAATAAGCAATTTTTAATTTTTCAGGATAAGAAATTTCTCCAGAATTAGGTTTATCTTCACCAATGATCATCCGGAAAAATGTTGATTTACCTGCTCCATTTGGGCCAACTAACCCCACTTTCTCTCCAGGGTTAATCTGAAAGCTTGCATTCTCATAAAGAGACTTACCACCTAAAATCTTTGAAACATTTGAAATACTTAGCATTTAACAATTATATCAAATTGACACTTAATAAGCATCTATTCAATTTTTGCTTATGACACAGGGAGAATGAGTTTTTATGCTCGGGCCGCTTATATGTATTTAAGATGTTTTCTTAGCAAGAAAGTATCTAAAGCAAGAAACTAGAGATGGTAAAAATAAAAGGCTTAAACTAGTTGCTACAAAGAGTCCCCAACCTAGCACTAAGGCAATTGGCTGAACAAATGTATCGACTCCACCTACTCCATAGATAGTTGGCAGAAGTCCAATCAGGGTCGATAAGGTTGTCATGACTATGGGCCGCAATCTTGATGAGCCTGCCTCAACGATTGCTTCGTAAAACTCAATCCCCTCGTCAATTTCATCCTGGATAAATTTTAAAAATAAGATTGAAACATTTACAACAACTCCACTCAGACCAACGATTCCAATTATTCCCATTAAAGTTAAAGACTTACCATGAACAACTAATGACCAGATAACTCCACTTAATCCCATTGGAATTGTAGTTAAAACTAAAAATGGGTATAGAACTGAATCAAAACTTAAACTAATGACCATAAAGATTAATATAATAGCCAGAATATATAACCTCATCGTGTCCTTTAAGGCATTCATTCTATCTTTCTCGCCCCCTCCTACTTCAATACTGATTGATTGATTTTCAGATCGCAATTTATTTATATAAGGAGCAATTTCTACATTAACTTCTTTTCCCGTTACAACCTTATCATCCACTTCTCCAAAAAGTGTGATCGTTCTTAGTCCATTTAGTCTTTGAATTGAAGATGGACTTGTTTCTTTTTCTAAATTGACAAAAGATCTCAGTGCAACTGCTATGCCTTTTTGATTTCGAACTTTCAGGTCTAAAACTTTTTCAATAGATACCTTCGAGCTATCATGTAAGCTTAATAAAATTTCGACTTTTTCATTATTTTTTAAAATCTCAGTCGCTACCAACCCAGTAGTTGCAGAGAAAATAGTTTTTGAGATTTTTGAAGGATCTACCCCTGCTATAATTGCTTTATTATTATCAATCTTTGCTCTATAACTGACAGTATCTCCATCAAGATCAGATTCTACTGAGTTGACACCTTTAATCTCCTCAAGCTTAGACTTGATATCTTGTACAATAGACTCACCTAACTTGAAGTCTCTTGATGTAATTTGAAACTGAATTGGTTTTCCTATTGGAGGTCCAGGACGATCTAAAGTTATTGATGTTTTAACATTATGTGTTTCTTGAAAATTTTGAACTACACTACGGATATCTTTTAAAATTTTTCTTTCTTTATAAATAAAGTTTGCATCTGATACAAAATGTACATTGACCATCGCAAGATTGGATCCATTTTGACGACTACCTGATCTTCCTCCTGTAGTTACTTGTCCAATATCTGAAGTTAAAGTATCAAAAGTACCATCACTTACTTTTAGTAATTGCGTGCTTAATAACTTCACTTTCTCTTTTGTTTTGGCAATAGGTGTATTTTTACTCAACTCTATCCTAACACTTAAGCCATCTAATCCCTCTGAAGGGAAAAGACTAAATTTTTGAAATATCTTTTTTCCTTGAAGACCAGAGATGGTAAATAGAGCTATTAAGAGTAAGACCATTAAACCACGCCACTTGATTGTCCAGGAAATATACTTTTTATACTTATCTTCAATTTTTTTAAAGAAGCCGTCTTTTTTCTCTTTCTTGGGCTTCATAATCTCTTCGGCATGAACAGGTAAGATGCAAAGTGCCTCAATTAATGAGACAACGAGCATGGTGATAACAGTAATAGGAATAACTTTTAAGAATTGCCCCATTATTCCTTCCATCAAAACGATAGGCAAAAATGCAAAAACAGTCGTTAAGACAGAAGCCACTACAGGTTTAGCAACTTCCTTGGTCCCAAGGTAAGCTGCTTCTTTTGCACTATGGCCTTTCTCAATATAGGAGTAAATATTTTCACATACAACAATAGCATCATCTACCAACATCCCTAGAACAATAATTATTCCAACGACCACCAGGGAATTCATCGTATTTCCCATCCATGCCAGAAGAAATATTCCTCCAAGAATTGCAATGGGAATACCTATAGATGTTACAACAGCTGATCTCCAATCCAGAAAAATAAGAAGAATAATTAAAACTAAAACTAAGCCTGAGATAGCATTAGATGTGACAATTTTTAATTTATTACGAATTCTTAGAGACTGATCATTATATTGCTTAATAGAGAGCCCTTTAGGCAAGTTAACCATGTACTTATCTATTGCCACTTTTAAATTATCAACAGCTGTTACTGAATCATAGAATGGTTTTTTTATCACTGTTAGTAATACTGATTCTTTATCTTCATATAACTTTGCACTTTGCAGCTTTTCCAAGTTAAATTCGATTTTGGCAACATCAGATAACTTAACTGACTTTCCTGAATAATTACTTCTAATCACAAAGTTCTCTAAATCAGCAAGGTCATTGAAATCTTTACCAATCGTTAAGTTCCCCACTTCCTTTTCATTTTCAAATAAGCCACCAGGTCTTTGTTTGGTCCAATTTGATAATTGAGTCATTAATTCATCAAGAGTTACATCTTGTTCTTCAAGCTTTGATGTATCAGCTAAAATTTTTAACTGTAAGTCTGAAATTCCGCTTGAGCTAATACTTTGTATACCTGGTTGGTTCTTTAAAAAGTCTTTTAACTTTTCTGTTTCAAGTTTAAATGTAAATGAATCAGCTTCTCCATAAAGAGCAAGACTAAGAACAGGAATTGAACTTGCTTTAGCCTCAGTGATCACTGGATCATTGGCATCTGTTGGAAGATTTCTAACTTCTGAAATCTTCCTTCTAAGCTCATCAACGATGTCTTCTGGATTAGGATAGGTATCATCTATCTCAACTGAAATTGCTCCAGCTCCAGTATAGGAAACAGATCGAAAATCTTTAATTCCATCGACTTCAGATATTTTATCTTCTATAGGATCTATGACTAATTCTTCTATATCTCCAGGCGCTGCTCCTGGATAAGATACACTTACATTCACTCTATTAAAATTAACATTAGGTCTTGCCTCACGTTGCATATTAATCATAACAAACCCACCGACAAGCACCACAAGGATTGAGGTATAGTGGATAAAGAGTTTTTGACTTTGAAGAAATTTAATTAAATTCACGCCTCAAAGGATATCTAATAAGAAGGATATGGGGAAGAAATTGTTTTAATATCTCTAAGTTGGACTATAAGATCATTGGTTTGGACTTCCCAATAACTAGGCTCTTCAAAGTGAGCAAAGGCATTCTTAAATGAAGGATCGTCCCATCTTTTAGCTATCCATGCAGAGAAATGGATATATCTCAAAGCTCTCAAGACTTCGACAAGCTTTAGACTAGAATAATCAAAGCTTCTCATTGTTTCATAAGCGTCTAAAAGGATATTCCTTTGTCTTGTGTTTTCTGCATCCTGACCTGGCGTTATCAACCAAACATCTTGGACAGGTGGTCCCATTAGCATGTCATCAAAGTCAATAAATGCAATTTGTTCATCTCGAACTATAAGATTACCCCAATGACAGTCTCCATGAATTCTTATCGTTTCAGTTTTTTTGAATAATGGTTCAGCTATTTGGCAAATCTCTTGTACTAAATCTTTATAACTTGATTCTAAATGATGAGGAATTATTTTTTGATCTAGGAGGAAATTTAAATTACTTGTTCCAAAGCTGGCAGGACTTATAGTTATTCTATGTTCAGCTTTTTTAATTGAACCAACATTATGAATCCTAGCTAATAACCTACCTGTAATTTCTAATTGCTCATCATCCATTTCTTGAGGAATTCTTCCTCCCCTTTTAGGAAATAGACAATAATAGAGTTTTGTCTGTTCATCAGTAAAAAGAGTTTTGCCTTTAATTTCAACTGGTGCAATTACTGGAATTTCGTTTTCTTTTAAATCAAGTAAGAATTGATGTTCGTCTAGGATTTGCTCTTTACTCCACCTTCCAGGTCTATAGAACTTTGCAACTAGAAATCTATCACTAGGAACTAAAACGTCTTTTTCATCAATATCAATCTCTACTTCAAAAACTCTATTTTCCATTGAGTTTAAGCTTAAGCATCGTCCAGTCACTTTAAAACCTACGTTTTCAATAGCGTTTAAAATTGTTTCGGGGGTTAAATTGAAAAAAAACTGCGTCTCCGTATTTCCCCAAACATAATCAGTCATTATTAATATCCTTTGCGCAACTATAAGCGCCAGACCAGGCCCATTGAAAATTATATCCACCCAGCAGTCCTGTTACATCTACCACTTCTCCAATGAAATACAACCCTTTCATTTTTTTAGATTCCATCGATTTTGAGTCTAAGTCCTTAGTAGAAACTCCACCTCTCGTTACTTCAGCTTTCTTATAGCCTTCAGTCCCTTCCGGGATAAAAGTCCAAAAATTTATATTTTCAGATATTTTACCTAATTCCTTGATTGAAATTTCTTGAAGTGTTTTATCTGAGTCTCTTAACCAGTGATCGACAAACCTTTCGGGTAAGAATTCTTTAAGGATTTTTTTGATTTTAAGATTCGGCTTAGATTTCTTAAGTTTTAATAATTGATCTTGTAGTTTAATTTTTGGGAGAAAATCTATTTTTATTTCGTCTCCCTGATTCCAATACAAACTAATTTTTAAAATAGCTGGTCCAGAAAATCCTCTGTGAGTAAATAAAAAGTCATCTTCGATCTTTACTTTGTTTACTGAAATCTTAACGGGCAAAGCAATACCACTTAAATCTTTATAGCCTGAGTAGAGAAATGGAACAAGACTAGGTTGAGTATCTTCTAAGCACATATCAAACTTCTTAGCAATTCGATAACCAATATCGCTTACTCCAAGGTTCGGAAAAGAAAGTCCCCCTGAAGCGACTACTACTTTTTGTGTAGTATAAGTTTCTTTATCTGTTTTAATTTCAAAAAAATTTTCTTTTTTTGTACATGATCTCACTTCAACTTCTGTTTCAATTTGAGTCGCTCTTTGCTTATTCATTTTTAAAAGCATCTTAATAATTTCTAAGGAGTTTTTCTTACAAAAAAGTTGGCCTAATTTTTTTTCATAAAATTCTATTTTATTATCTCGAACTAAATCAATAAAGTCAGTTGAGCTATATTGAGAAAGTGCTGATTTGCTGTAATGGATATTTTTTGACACAAAATCACTTGATTTGACCGATAGATTAGTAAAGTTACTTCTACCACCTCCAGATATCTGAATTTTCAGTCCTACTTTTTTATTTTTCTCTAAAACTAAAACTTTTTTGTCAGGCTTAATATTTGCGGCACAAAATAAACCGGCCGCACCGGCTCCAATAATAATGGCATCATACTGAGACATAGCTTAGTATAGAACATAGAATACTTTAGATCGAGGTGAATTTGAGCAATAGTGTAAACTTATATGAAAGAGCAGATCATAAATGTGAATTGTGTGCAACAAGTGAATCTTTAACTGAATTTTCTGTAAGTGAGTCGGCTAAGGTATTAATTTGTGAAACATGTCATCAACAGATCAATGATGGAGCTTCACTAGATCCTAATCACTTCAGATGTCTAAGCAATTCAATGTGGAGTGAGTATAAAGAAGTTCAAGCCCTAAGCTGGAAAATTTTAAATTTTTTAAAAACTCACTCTTGGGCCAATGGCCTTTTAGAGCAACTCTACCTTGATGAGTCAACACAGTCCTTGACTGAAAGTATGAATATTTTAACTACTGAACGATCAGAGCAAGTTAAGACTAAAGATTCTAATGGTGCTGCTCTTAATGACGGTGATAGTGTGACTTTAATTAAAGATTTAGTGGTGAAGGGAGCTGGCTTTACGGCTAAAAGAGGAACTTTAGTTAAGAATATTAGATTGACTAATAATCCGCAACATATTGAGGGCAAAGTAAATGGGTCTCAAATAGTTTTAGTTGCAAACTTTTTAAAAAAAGTAACTTAACATCAAAACTGGAAAAATAAATGAATTTAATTATTAGTGTAGTCATATTTCTAAGTCATAATCTTTCAGCCCACGGTATTACAGATCATGCTAAGCAAGGTCTACTTGAAGGCGGGTATTTAAAATATATTTGGCTTGGAGCTGAACATATGCTTACCGGCTATGATCACCTTTTGTTTTTATTTGGTGTTGTTTTCTTTTTAAAATCATTTAAAGAAATTGTTCAATTCATAAGTGCATTTACTCTCGGACACTGTCTTACTCTATTAGGTGCAACTTTTATGGGTATTAGTGCAAACTACTGGCTTGTTGATGCTATCATTGCATTGACCGTCTGTTATAAAGGCTTTGATAACCTTAATGGTTTTACGAAGTATTTTGATTTCAAAAAATCTCCGAATTTGATTGGGATGGTTTTTCTCTTTGGTCTCATTCACGGTTTTGGACTTTCAACTCGTTTACAAGAGCTTCCTTTGGGAGAGAAAGGAAGCTCAATGTTCATGAGAATTATTTCCTTCAATGTTGGAGTCGAGCTTGGTCAAATCATTGCTCTCACAATAATAATAGCTCTACTTGCAGGATTTAGAAGCACAGGAAGTTTTAAAAAGTTTTCAAAGATGGCTAATTGGTTCTTAATCTTTGCGGGATTTAGTTTATTCTTCATGCAAATGCATGGATATCAACACTCTTCCCACCCTGATGAATTTGATCCATATTTAAAAGAGCAAATTCATGAGGAACATACAGTCGAAGACATGGATATTTTAAAACACACAGATCATCCCATTCCGGAAATGCTAGAAGACCCAATTAAGGATGATCACGATCATGACCATGATCATCATGACCATGCTCCTGGTGGTCATAATCATTTACATGAAAGATAAATTATTTTTGCTTTTAGCCCCTATAGAATAATGCCTAATCTAAAAACCTCATAAAGGTTACAATCGAGCATAGGTATAGCATAGACTAAAAAAGTTTGTATTAGAGGCTTTTTCTTGATTTAAAATCTGTTGGTAAACACCAAAGTTTACTTGATTTTTATCCAAGGATAATGTCTGCTTTAATTAGACAATGAAGCCGTAAGGGCCAATTTAACCTTTTAGAAAAGACTCCAATGACAACATCTTGCGACTGAGATGTCATTAAAATAAACTGTACTACAATTGCAAGGGATTTAGTCATTCTCTCCTTTTAGTCCTTATAGAGGAGGTTATTTCAAGCCATATTAATTTTTCAAAAAATGTAAATAATTTAGACATAACTGTAAATTCTTCTAGAGCTGAAAATTTTTTTCGATATATGATAAACTTTTAGGTGTGAAAATATCCCTAATTCTATTTATTTTAATCTCTTGTAGTCAAAATAAGGAAGTAATTAGAATACAACCACCTGAATATGTATCTAAGAAAACTATTACTGATATTCAAGAAGCTAAAGAAACGACTCTATTTTTGAGTACATTTGAATTTTTTAACTCTTATATTAAAAGTGAAGAACAATTAAGAGATTACTTAGGAAAGCACAAAGATGAAAGTTCTGAGAGTTTTCGATATAGTAACTTCGAAGATTATATTGATTCCATTATCGAACATAATAAAAAAATCGAATTGATAACTGGGATTCCGTGGAAGTTTAATACTTGCAATATGTTTGTAGAATCTAGGTTCGATGAGAACGAAGATAGTGCTCCGGCTCACGGTATTGCACAAATTAATAAAAGCTCTATCGTTGAACAAATGACGGATGTTAATTATGAAAGTTTAGAAAAAGATGAATATAAAAGATGTCGGGAAATTGTTCCATTATTTGGAGAGGATAATACTTACGAACGTTTTTTAACCAAATTTGAATGTGATCCAATAGATACAAAAACCTTAAAAGAATGTAATAAAGCAATTAGTTGGTGTTCTAATATTTTTAGAAAGGTCTATAGGGCCGAAAAGTATGCATCTATTGCTAAAGACTATTTTTATGATCGAAATCCCTTAACTCTAGTTATACCAAGTGAGTTAAAATGGAGAAAAGTCTTACATGATAGTGATATAATGAGTAAACATGTCTATCCATATTTCTATCAACATAATATATTCCTATCTTCATACCATCTCTACTCTTTAAGTACTAAAATTGATGGTTATCTGTACTTTAGAGGAAAGAAGTTCTTTCAAGCCCCTTATGGTCATGAAGAAATTTTAGAAAACATTGATCAACTAGCTAATAATGACTTAGATAGATTTAGAGGCCTTCAATTATTAGCAGCTGCTTATAATGGAGGTAAAAGTATTATCGATGATGTCTTGAAAGATAAAAATTTAAAATCATTTGATGAAATGTATCACCAACATCTGAAAAATCTCAAATCACTTAAAAGTGGACCTGAAAATAGGGCCCATATGTTAAAGGTTGGGAGATGTCTCCATATCAGTGATGATAGACCTCCTCATTTTCCTAAAGGTCAAGATAACTTAATTGATTCATTTGATTATCAATAAAGCTTATAAGATTCCTCATAAAATCCTAATCTAACTCCAAGTATTTAGAGTTAAAATTTTCAAATCGCTTTAACCCATATTTATCTTTACTCTTTAGTACACAAGTGATATTTTTATTGAAATTAAAAAAGGCTCTTATGAAATATTTCAAACTCTTTATGATCACTACTCTAGTTCAAAGTATATCGTTTAGTAAAAACTTTGATAACTCTATAAATGAAGAGGTTTATGTTGAATCTACGACTGATACAGATAGTGATGGGAAATTAGATTTGATTTATGTTTCGATTAGGCGACCTCAAAGTGGTGGTGATACCCTCTCTACAATCATGAAGATTTCTCCTTATGCCCTAGGCGGAAATAGTACGACCTCACACGGTGTAGATGTAGACCTACTCCCTCAAGATGAAGAACTTTTCTATAAATCCTATTCTAAAAGATTTAATAGCTTTATAAATATTTCAGATCTTACAAGAGAATTTTCTCGTCAATATATAAGTTCATTAAATATGACTGTTATGCCTAGTAAGGTTCAATATGCAAAGATATCTGTTCATAGCTTAGGTACTGGTTACTCTAAAGGCTGTCCAACCGTAGGAGATCGAGCTGAAGCCTTAGCAGGTAAAGCAGTTGTAGATTGGTTAAATGGAAGAGCAAAAGCCTATTATAAAGATGGAAAAATAGCGAAGGCTTCTTGGGCAAATGGAAAAGTCGGAATGATTGGAATTTCATACGATGGTACACTTCCTACAATGATAGCAGCTACTGGCGTTGAAGGTTTGAAAGCTATCATCCCTATTGCAGCTATAAGCAATTGGTATAACTATTATAGATCAAATGGTTTAGTCGTTGGACCAGGTGGATATATCGGTGAAGATGCTGACGAGTTAGGA
>ENA-ORXM01003819-ORXM01003819.1-marine-metagenome-genome-assembly--contig:-NODE-3819-length-14255-cov-3.929891_pt1 | contig 14255 bp, 10 predicted proteins | sample MGYA00237867_ERZ511480 | MGnify/ENA primary metagenome ERZ511480 (study PRJEB26309, sample SAMN06266103) | marine metagenome | isolation source: Algal blade | place: United Kingdom:Sidmouth, United...
TAACAACACAGCGATCTAACATCTAAAATAGTTAAACATGAAGCATACTTTTAAGTATTACCACAGCTCTCTCCACAAACGTAGAGACGATTTACTACGTGAGAAGAGTTGTCACAGAACGAACATTATTACACAAAATCTTGTAGACCATTTCCCAACTAATGTTAATTTAATTCCATTATGAAGAATTTACTATATATTTTATTTTTTACACTACTTCCTTTATTCTTATTGGGTCAAAATGTCTCTCCTGCGGAACAGTTAGTCCAACAAGCAAATGAAGCAGTAGAAGCCGACCGTTTGGAACAAGCGAACAAACTTTTTCTCAATGCAACTAAAATTTATGCAGAGGAAGGTGATTGGGATATGTACTTTGATTGTGGTGTTAACATCGTTTCTAATCTAATCCAACTAGGAGATTACGACAAAGCAATCGCAACGGTAAATACATATATTGACAAAGCAAAATCTGTTAATTTTAAAGGCTTGCCTTTATCCTTACTTTACAAAAATTTAGGGCGGATACACTATGCCCAAGATGATTACAAAAAAGCATTGCCAGCTCTAGAACAAGCCCTAGCTGTCCGAGAAAATATTGATCCTGAAGATCCTGAATTAGCGCGCGATTATGGTAATTTAGGTATCATTGGAGGCTTATCTGGTCGTTATAATAGAGCAACAGAGTATTTAGAAAAAGCAGTTGCATTACAGGAAGACAATAATGTATTGGCTCGTTTGTATACAGAAATGGGCAACAATTACAAAGATGTCGGAAATTTCAGAAAAAGCTTGGATTTTCAAAATCAAGCCCTCCGAATTTTAGAATCAGATGAGTCAAGAGACAATGCTGCTATTGCCCTTGCATTACTCGCTAAAGGAGTAACATTGACGGAATTGAAACAAGAAGGAGAAGATATTACTTGCCTCCAGAAAGCATTAATATTATTTCAAGGACCTGCTTTTGATTACACAAACCAAGTTAACTGTTATAGAAACATTGCTTATTCTTATTTAAGGTTTGGACAGGGAAAAAGTTACGATGCAGCTTATTTAGATTCTGCTCAGCTTTATTATAAGAAGGCGCTAAAAACAGCAAACAGCCACTTACCAGAAAAAAATGTCTACAGTACTCAAATTTTATTTGATCTAAGTTCTGTAATGATTGAAAAAAAGGAATTTGAAGTAGCAGGAGAATTATTGAACAAAGGAAATTCTCTTAGTGCTCTTTCATTTGAGCCTAAAAGTCTTGAAAACTTTGAAAGTCTTGCTAGTACAGCTTCTTTTTATCGCTCCAAAGGAGATTTTGAGAACGCTCTAAAACAGCATCAAAAACAATTTATTAGTATTATTAGCGATTACAATGAAACAGATATTTGGAGCTTACCAAACATAGAGCAAAGTAAAAGTAGTTTGAGCAATGATGCGATAACAGATGTTTTAGCTTCCAAAGCACGGACTTGGTATCTTTATTATAAATATGGGAAAGCAGACTCCAAAAAATTAGAGGCTGCCCTAAAAACCATCCGACTTTTTGATGATATGATTAACCACATTCGTTCTGATTTTTCGAATAGTGGCTCAAATATAGCTTGGTCTGACTTAACGCTAGATGCTTATGAGAATGGTATTGAAATCTGTTTGGCATTAGCAAAAGAAACTAAAGACCCTATGTACAAAGAGTTGGCTTTGTATTATTCAGAAAAAAGTAAAGGCTTGACTTTGTTGGAATCTTTTCAAGCAACAAAAGCAAAACAAGTTGCAGGTTTGTCAGAAGCTGATTTAATTAAAGAACGAGAACTAAAATTAGACATCGCTGACTTACAACAAGAAGTTTTTCAATTAACACAACAACGTAATCCTTCTCTAGAAGAAGAGATTAAAGAATTAAAAAAGCGAATTTTTCTAAAAACAGAAACTTATCAAGATTTTTTGAAAGAACTAGAACGCAATCATCCTCAATATTATAAAACAAAGTATGATCTTGAAATTCTTAACTTGACGCAAATGCGGGAATTATTGAAAGACGATCAAGGATTTGTAGAATATTTTGTGGGAGATTCTAGTCTTTTTGCCTTTAAAATCACCAAGACAGAATTTGAAATATTTACGTTGGATGGTCAAGAAAGTATGTTGAGTAGCGTTGGTGATTTTAGAAAAAGCATCTATGGTTATTTCTTGTCTAGCAAAGAACGAAGTGAACAAATCAAATCTAAGTATGCTAACCAATATGCGGATCAAGCTTATCAATTATATCAAAAGCTAGTGGAGCCATTAGGCACCCTTCCTCATCGTTTAATTATTATTCCAGCAGGTCCAATGTGTGATATGCCTTTTGAGCCTTTGTTAACAAAAGAAGTCAGTAAACCAGAGAACTACAGATCACACCCTTATTTATTGCAAGATCATTTAATTAGTTATTGTTATTCCGCTACTTTACTTAAAGAAATGATGAATAAAGAGCATTTGCCTACCGACTATACTTATGTTGGTTTTGCACCTTCTTTTGGAGAGAGTGCTGCTAGTGTCATTCGAGGAAAACGGTTTGCCTTGTCTCCCTTGGCCTTTAACAAGCCAGAAGTTGAAAACATAAACGCTTTATTAGGAGATGGAACAATTTTTAAAGACGAAGCAGCAACAGAAAATCAATTCAAAGCAATTGCATCTGATTATAAAATCATCCATTTTGCAACACATGGAATGGCAAACAGCAATGATCCTGACTATTCTTTGTTGGCATTTACAGAAGTTGAAGATGATAAAGAGAATGAGTTTTTATACGTAAGTGATTTATACAACTTAGAATTAAATGCAGAAATGGTCGTCTTGAGTGCTTGTGAAACTGCCTTGGGAAAAAACTTTAGAGGAGAAGGGATTATGAGTTTAGCAAGAGGTTTTTCTTATGCGGGTACCAAAAGTATTTTTACAACCTTATGGAGCGTAAACGATCAATCGACCTATAACATCATTCGAGGGTATTATACTTACTTACAACAAGGTATGGACAAGGACGAAGCTTTACACCTTGCTAAATTGGATTATATCAAAAACGCTAGCAACTTTACAGCACATCCTTTTTTATGGAGTCCTTATATTTTGATTGGAGATACAGACGAAGTGCCTGCTCTTCAGAAAAATACCTCTTGGATGTGGATCGCAGGCGGAGCAGCTATCCTACTGCTTTTAGGTAGTCTAGTTTTTGTCTTGGCTAGAAAGAAAAAATAGCTTGTATATCATATTACAAAAGCAAAAGCCTATTGGAACGAATCCAATAGGCTTTTTTATATTTCGTTTCTGATATTTCAGAATTACTGAATTCTACAAGTGTATCCTTCTGCTTCATAAGCATTTTTGTATTCTGCATTGGTAGAACCACTACTACTTGGCAAAAGATTACAAACGCCTCCACTTGTTGTTGTAGCTGTTTCGTCACAAATTTCTACATCACATTTAGATGGATGTGAACATTCATAACAGAAAACATTTTCTGTTTTATCACAAGAAGACATTCCGATTGCAACCGATGCACATAGTGCTAAACCTAATAACTTTTTCATTTTGGTGTATTTTTTATTTATAAATTAAACTGCTTGATTAGTTTCAAACTATATTTTCTATTCTACCCAACAACAAATGGTGTTGATAGGTAGCTTATTTTTTTATTGGATTATAATAATAATGTGGTAAAGTTAAAGCTTAATGTAGCTTGCGTTTCTGCATTCACAGTTACGGCACCTAATACCGTTCCTGTCAGTAAACCTCCTACTTCAAGTGTTCCCTTGAACTCTGCTTTATTTTGAGCATTATAGTCATAAGCAGCAAATACCACATCATACTCTCCATCTTTCAAATAAGATAATTGGAAATTTCCGTTAGCATCTACGGTAGAACTACTTACAGCATTTTTAAATTCAATATTACTTGCTCCTTGTGGATCTTTTTCAGAACTACTGTAGGAACCTTTAGTATATATGTAGGCAACAACCTTGTCATTGTTAGCTCCAGAATTATTGGTAGTAGATCCTTTTACTGTACCTGTTTCATGTTTAACAACTGTTCTTACAGAAGAAGATAACTCAGCAGAGCTTACAAAATCATAATCATTGCTACTAGAAGAATTCGCCTTAATTGCTTTACGCAAATCAAAGTCCAATACTACTTCCACAGAAGAACGTGTCTCTGTTGCCAAATCAATCGCTCCTTGAGACGTAACCTCTATCGTTCCAGTTGCTGAGCCTGCCAAAGATTCCTTAGTTCCATCTGCACGTTCAATATAACATCCCATTGCATTTCCTTGAGCATCAGTATCCAAATCTAATACTAAGGTTATATTACTATATGCCTTAGCATCCAAATCTGCTGTACCCAATGCATCTACAGAACCATTTTGCAATGCTTTCACATTAATTGTTTTCTTTGTAGAAAAACCACTAAATGTTTCGCCATCAATTTTTACTTCTGCTATTGTGACAAACACAGCACTTACATCTGCATCATCAATAGGAGCATCTGTTAGTTGTATAGAAACTTCTTTTTGATCTTCAGTATCACTGTCTTGTGTACATTGTACAAAAATAAAACTACATAGGACAAACATTAATAAATACTTCACTTTTAGCATAATTTTTTATTTTTATTTTTCATTCATTCATTCTAATTAGAGCATAGAGTGTGCCATTTAATAACATAATTGTCATTAAAACCAATAGATAGAATTGTTTGTTTTTAGATAAGATTTTAAGTTGTGTAACTAAACGATAAGTCTGATTCCTTTTCAATAAAGGAAAACAGAAAACACATTATTAAACAATAGTATTTATGTAAGTTACTACAATCTAAAACAGCCTATACCTAAAATTGTTTTAGATAATCGTCTTTTTTTTTGTTTTTATTTTAGGATATATGTAGGAATTGTTCTTTCAGTATACTCTTTGTATAGAAAAGAAGGGGGCGTTTGACCAACCAAGTTTACGTAAGTAAATTGAGAAAATTTTAATAGTTCTAACTAGGGTATAAGTTATCGTATAACCTCAATTAATATTACTTAATACTTTTACTACATATTCTCGTTTACGTAAAGAGATAGGAATTCTGTACTCCTCTGAACAAAACAAAAGATGACTATCTCCTTTTTCGTAACGAATGATATGATTAAGATTGACTAAATAAGACTGATGAGGGCGCATGAAATTATTTTTAGGCAAAATTTCTTCATATTCTCTAAGGTTTTTAGAAACTATAATTTTTTCACCTCCCAACAAATAAAAAGTAGTATAATTTCGCTCTGCTTGACAATAGATAATATCCGCTATTTTTACAATATGGATATTATCAAGTGTTTTTAATGTTATTTTGTTGAGGACAACTTCTGTATCTTTTGCATTTATATTTTGCAAGAATAAATCTATCCGTTCTTCTATCTTGTTCTTAGCTATTTGGGAGGCTGCTTTGTTGACGGCCTCTACAAATTCTTCAGGATCTATCGGCTTGAGGATATAGTCTATAGCCGATATTTTTAGTGCCTTAAGAGCATATTCATTATACGCTGTAATGAAAATCACATTAAGAGGCGTATTTTTAACCTGTTCTAATACATCAAAGCCATTGCCATCTTCTAGACGAATATCTAGAAATATTAATTGAGGTTTGTGCAAACGGATTGCTAAAACTGCCTCTTTGACTGTTGTAGCTTCTATTGTACTTGTGATAGAAGGAGTATATAACTCAATTATTTTAGAGATTGTTTCTCTAGCTCTTTCTTCATCATCTACGATTAGTGCTAGCATAATTTATTGGTATTTGAGAGGTATAGAAAAACGAACTAAGGTTCCACTAGGCTCTATTACTTTCATATTAAAATATATTTTTTTAGATTGATTTCTGTTCAAATACCCCAAGCGCTCGTGTGTAATAATTGTTGCCAAAGATTTGTGTTCTTTTTTTTCTTGGTTCTGTTTAGCATTATTAATACCTATACCATTATCCTCTACTTCTATTTGTAAAACATCCTCTATTAAACTCAATCGGACAGTAAGTTTACCTTTATAAGTTACATTTTTTAAGCCATGTTCTAAGGCATTCTCTATAAAAGGCTGTGTCAGCATAGGAGGTATTAAGGTACTATAAATATCTAAGGCTTCATCTAAAACAATCGTATATTCGAATTTATTATTGAAGCGCAATAACTGCAAACTCATATAATTTTCTAACCATTGCAATTCTTGGTCTAATAATATATATTCTTTACGAGAGTTTTCTAAAATAGCTCGCATCAATTTTGCAAAAGAAGATAAATAACGACTTGATTCTCGCAAATCATTTCTATACATGAAACTTTGTATGGCTATCAAAGAATTAAAAATAAAATGCGGACTCATTTGATTTCGCAACAATTGGTTTTTGAGTTGAGAGTTTTTTCGAGTCGCCTTTTCATGATTATTTTTAATCAATAAATAGGAAATAATCAGTACCAATAAAAGAAGCATGGTAATACCAAAAATAACCTGTTGGCTTCTTTGTACCTTAAGTTGTTCTACATTTTTTTCTTGTTTGAGCAAACGATTTTCTTGTTCTTTTTGCTCAGTTGCATACTTTATTTCTAAATTTTTAATTTGCCTTTGTTTAGCTGTATTAAAAATAGAATCGTTGAGTACAATTGCTTGTTTTTGCAAAGCCAAGGCTTCTGCCAAATCCTCATTAAACTCATAACAGGTAATCAATTTATTTAAAATAACTAGCTCTAAGCTTTTCTTTTGTAGCTCTCGTGCCTTTTCTTTTGCTTTTTTCAATAAAGGAATTGCTTTTGCATATTCTTTATTGGCTTGATAAATTCCTCCATGAACAGCATCAATAGTTACATTTGTTTCGGCCATAGCTGGGATATAAGTTCTTAAAGCTTCCACTTCTTTTATAATATTAAAAGCCTCCTTTATTTTTCCTTGTTTCCGATAGGTCACCGCTTGTCTTAAATAAACTGTTACTATGCCATAAACATTATTTTCTTCTTTATAAATAACAAGTGCCTTTTGATAAAAAAATAAAGCAGAATCCAATTCACTCAATTTAGCATAAGTTCCAGCTACATTATAATAAAGTGTTGCTCTCTCACTCTTAGAATGATCACTTTTCTCATGTATTTTTATCGCTCTTTTTGTATAATCTAACCCTTTTTTATACTCTTTTTGACCAATACTAATATTAGCTAAAAGATTTAATAATTGAGTATCTCCATCTTTATTTTCTATATACTTGTTAAGATCCATGCCCATGTAGGCATATTTAGTTGCTTTAGCATAATCGGCTAAAGAATAATGTACATTAGCGATGTAGCCGTAGGTCTTTACAAGACCAATGGTATCCTTTCTTTTTTCATGTACCAACAATGCGGTATCTAAATGAGTTAAAGCAATCGTAGTTTCACCTACTTCTACATAAAAAAAACCTAACATTTCATGCAAATTACCTAGGTTTTCGCAGTCATCTAGAGTAGCTAAACGAAGCCCTTTCTGTGCATAAAGAATTGCATCCTCTATATTCAATGGCCTACTTAAATCAGCCATATATGTAAGCAAAAAACTTTTTGTACAAGGATTTTTTTCTACTATTAATTCTTCTGCTAGGCTATCTATTACTGTATTTTCTTGAGCCTGTAGATTGAGGCTTAATGCCAATAGCATCATACCAAGCCCTAACCGAATCAGAAATATCATATTTAGTACATTTAGATAAAAAAATAGTCCACAAGAAAACACATATTGCTGAACAATACAAAAATAGAACGTACAAACAAAAAGCCACATTAGGAGATATTCTATAAACATCTACCTAATATGACTTTCTATCACTAATAATAAATCTCTAAATCTTCGTCACTCCTCTTTATTTACTCTTTAATAACCTTCCTGTTATAAGTCCCTTTTGACGTTTGTAATTCTAAGAAATAAACAGCTGTTGGTAATTCATTAATATTCAACTGAATTACTTGTTTGTTATCCAAGGTTCTTTGTAACAACAAACGACCATTCACATCAATCAATCTAGCAGTTCCTATCTCTATTACTTCTTCAAACTCTATCGTTACTTGCCCTACTGTTGGATTTGGATAAACACGTACATCCATTTCAGTATTTGTTACAGGAATAGAATTCACTACAATATTAAAACAATCCGAAGTATCTGTACAATTATTAACAGTAACAATCACTGCATAATCTCCATTTCCTACTGGTGTAAAACTCTGTGCGGTCTCTCCTGCTATTGCTGTGTTTCCTGCATTACAGTCTATCCACTGATACATTCCTCCTATTTGATTTGCTGTCAATGTCAAGCCATTTTGGCTCACTGTCGTATCTACTGTATTAATTGTTAGATTTAAAGTCACCACACTATCACAACCTGCTGCATTCGTTAAAGTATGTGTTGCTGTAGTGTTACTTGCCGTGTATACATTTCCATCTATCCACGTATAACTATCACAAGACGCTTGGACATCTGTACTTGATGTTGAATTATTAATCGTCAAATTCAACGTCACTACACTATCACATCCTACTGCATTTGTCAAAGTATGCGTTGCTGTTGTGTTACTTGCTGTGTATACATTTCCATCTATCCATGTATAACTATCACAAGACGCTTGGACATCTGTACTTGATGTTGAATTATTAATCGTCAGATTCAACGTCACTACACTATCACATCCTACTGCATTTGTCAAAGTATGCGTTGCTGTTGTGTTACTTGCTGTATATACATTTCCATCTATCCATGTATAACTATCACAAGACGTTTGGACATCTGTGCCTGTATTAGAATTATTGATCGTTAGATTTAAGGTTATTACTGAGTCACAAGTCCCTGTAGTTGTAATTGTATCCACATAAGTTCCTGTATTCATATAAACTTGCCCATTAAAAGTATAACTATTACAAGCCATGATATTTCTTGTAGCATACCCTAACGATGAATGAATGTTAATATCATCTAGATAGATATTATTACCATATCCAGATAATACTGTAAATTTAACAATGACATCTGACATATTACTGTAAGCAGATAGATCCGCAGAATCTTGTGCCCAATCTGTTGCTGTAAATGGAGGTAGAAAATTACTTGTATTTGAACCTGATGTTGCAAGATTAGCTCCTGATTTGATCCATACAGTTGTCCAAGTTACTCCACAATCGGTCGATACCTCTACTTGCATTGTATCTACATTCCCAGGGTAATTTTGATGTGCATAAGAGAAATTAACTTGTGCGTTACACTGTAAATTTACCTTTTTCATAACAATTCCCATCTCATTTCCTGCTGGAACATTGTATGTTCTAAAACGAATCGAACGATCAGAATTCACAAAGCCTCCTACTTGACCATATCCATATAAAGAACCTTCTAAAGCACTGAAATCAGCAGCAGAAATATTATCTGGATTATAAAATTGCGCATTACTCAACTCACGAGAATATCCTGTCAATGGAATCAAAGCTCCAGCTTCCATGTCCTCTGTCAGTTCCCCATTACTACTAGGTGTATCATAAATAACTAGATTGAGTTGAACGGTAGAATCACAGCCTAAAGAAGAACCACCTTCAATAATATGCGTTGCCGTATTATTACTAACTGTGTATGTATTTCCATCTATCCACGTATAGCTATTACAAGCGGTCTGTACATCAATACCACTAACGACTGGAGAAAAACGCCATGCTTCAGGTGTTGATAAGGTCCATGCAATTCCATTTCTATTGGGCGCAGCATATCCTAACGTTCCATTGCTATTTTCAATTCCGATAGTATGCGATCCTGTTGCTGTTTGTCTAGCAACATGTACTTCTATCGTATTAGCCCCCTCATAGATATGGATTTGTCCTTGAACGCTATCTCCACTAGGGTAATGCTCAATATTATCAAATGCAACAATCAAGACTCGATTAGGAGCAGTTCCTGTCGTTAAATATCTAATTGAACCTCCATTAGGGGGTCTCAAATCTTCCCAAAAAAGGGCTACTAAATTGTTGGGTTGACTCGTATTTGGAATTTCCTGCCCTGAACAACATCCACTTGATGTGGTAGCAGTACCAAAGGTTATAAACCCATTAGAACTGATTCTAAAGTCTGAATAGACATTTCCAAAGAAATTAAAATTAAACCCAATTGGTAAATTTATGCTCAATGCATCATCTCCTAAAGTTACTAAAGCACCTGTTGTAACATTGAGTGGTGTATAAGTAATCCCTGAAACATTATAAGTAGCATTCCCTATTGTTAAATTCAGCGTTACTATACTATCGCAACCTCCTACATTTACCAAAGTATCGGTATAGGTACCTGAACTGGTGTAAGTTTGTCCATTATAATCAAATGTCCCGCAAGTAGTTGAGGTAATTGTATGTGTCGTTGTAGCACATGCTATGATATTACTGCTTGTCAATTTTGCTAGAAAGCCATCTGCAAAGCCAGTACCATAGGTATTTTGATGTCCTCCTAAAGCGATATTACTAGTAGAGCTAGAATAACCTGCTATATATACAAATCCATTCGCATCTACGGCACAATCATTGGCTACATCATTAGCACTACCTCCATAATAAGTACTCCATTCACGAACCCCATTCGTATTAAACTCAACTAAAAAGGCATCACTTCCACCTCCAGAAGTATTTTGATAACCTCCTGAAGCAATATTATTGGTAGAGAATGTAAAACCTACTAAAAATATATTTCCATTCGCACCTATAGCACTTCCTAATCCAGCATCTAAACTACTACCACCATAATACGTTCCCCATTGACGAACTCCATTGCTGTTAAATTTAACTAAAATACCATCCTCGTTTCCGCCAAAGGTATTTTGATGTCCTCCTGAAGCGATATCAGTAGTAGACGCTGTAGAACCAATCAAATACACATTTCCATTAGCATCTGCAATACAAGCGTTCCCTCGATCATCATTCGCACCACCATAATAAGTTCCCCACTGACGAACTCCATTGCTGTTGAATTTAACTAAAAATCCATCCTCGCCTCCACCATAAGTATTCTGATGTCCTCCTAAAGCAATATTCGTAGTAGACTTTGTAAAAGCAGTAAGGAACACATTTCCATTTATATCTGTTCCACAACCAGGCCACAGTTCAGTATCTGTTCCACCATAATAAGTCCCCCATTGTCGTACTCCATTACTGTTAAATTTAGCTAAGAAAACATCTGATCCTCCTCCATAAGTATTTTGATGTCCTCCTGAAGCGATACCTGTAGTAGAACTAACATTACCAGCAATGAATACATTTCCATTAGCGTCTGTAGTACAAGAATATCCACCGTCGGAGCTACTACCGCCATAATACGTTCCCCATTGACGAATTCCATTACCATTAAATTTAACTAAAAAGACATCCTGACCTCCACCATAGGTATTTTGATGTCCTCCTAAAGCAATATCCGTAGTAGAACTTGTTATCCCTGTCATAAATACATTCCCATTCCCATCTACAGCACAAGCACGCGCCGATTCACTTCCAACTCCCCCATAGTAGGTTCCCCATTGGCGAATTCCATTACTATTAAATTTGGCTAAAAAAGCATCCTCTGATCCTCCTCCATAAGTATTTTGATGACCACTAGAGGCTATATTATTCGAAGAACGTGTAATCCCTGTTACAAATGTATTCCCATTGGCATCTATAGCACAACTAACAATACGGTCTAAATCTGTTCCACCATAATAAGTAGCCCAAATCAAATTAGGGTCAATCGTCAATAGCTTTTTAGAATCGTATTCTCCAATATCAAATCGAATAATATCTTCTTCTAAAACAAAGTTAGTATGTACGTCTTTTTTACCTTGAAAAGAAATAGGTGCCTGCTCTGTAATACTTCCCATTGAATTAGATAGGGTAAAGCTGCCATTTTTATTAATTTCTAGACTTTCATAGTCTTTAAATTTTAGCTGGATCTGACTGGGATCTGCTCCTGGGGCTACCATAAAGTCATATTTTAAGCCCTTTTCTGTTGTATAAATAACCCAATCAATTCCTGGGTAAATATCTTTATAGGTTAATTGGTTAAAACTATGTACGTCTAAAGTGTTTCGATTATAATAATTGACATAATCGGCGCTCTTGCCCTTCGCAACAATTTTAGCATTCGGATTTGCTCCTACCAATTCCATATTCATACGGTAGGTCTCCAAACGGACTTGAGCACGAAGTTCTTCCTGTTCTTTTTGTTCTTCCGAGCTTAAATACTGTTTATCTTGCTTATACCCTTTAGGATAATGTGTTTTGTTAAATTGGTAGGCAATACCTGTTGGCAACATAAAAATAGTTGTTCCTTCTTTTTGATAAGAATACTGAACATAAGAAGCTACCTTCCCTTCTATATCCCAAACTTGTCCTTTGTTTTCCTCAAATGCAATTTGAGTTGACTGCATAAAGGTACTTGCTTGAGTTAGTTTATTTGCATCTTGTGCATAGTTCAATTGACTAATAGTAAAAAATAAAAGTAAATAAAAAATCTTCATTCTTTTGGGATGATTTTAAGTAGAGGTTTTATCATAAAATTATGAATAACACTACAAAATTAATCCATCAAAAAACAATAAAAGATAGTAATGTACAAGTGCAAGATAAGAATGTATATTCTCCCCCTATAAATGTATTATTGTCAAGAAAGAACAATCATACATGAATATAAGGCAAAAGAAAATTATAAAACTTTTCCTAAAAAACACTGTGGCTTAAATACAGAGTATTTAAGCCACAGCTTTATTCAATCACTTTATTAGATAAGCCCTCCATTAATTATCTTCGCCAAAAAAATCAATAAAAGCGTCTGCCAGTTCTAGTCCAATATTACGTTGTGCTTCCAAAGTAGACGCCCCAATGTGAGGAGATACAGAAATTTTTGGATGATTCAACAAATCAACATTAGGTGTTGGCTCGTTCACAAAAACATCTAAAGCAGCACCTGCCACTTTTCCACTTTCCAAGGCCTCCAATAAAACAGCTTCGTCAATGGTTCCACCTCTAGATGTATTCACCAAGAATACCCCATCTTTTAGTTTTTGGATTTCTTCCGCTCCAATAACTGGTTTATCACTACTAGGAACATGAATCGTAATATAGTCACTTTCAGACAATACTCTTGACAATGGAACCGTTGTTAAACGAACAGAAAAGGCTACCTCTGGTGCACCAGGCGTACTCAAATCTATATTCACCGTATTATCATACAAGTCTGATGCTAAAACACGCATTCCTAAGCCCAAAGCTAAACGAGCAACTTCCTGCCCAATACGCCCAAAGCCAATAATACCTACTGTTTTTCCTCTAAGTTGTACACCACCAGCATACTGTTTCTTTAGGGCTTTGAATTCGGTAGCTCCTTTTGTCGCCATATCTCGATTTGCTCGGTGCAAGAAACGAGATAAGGTAAAAAAGTGTCCCACGACCAATTCTGCAACTGCCTGTGAAGATGCTTTAGGTGTATTAATCACTTTAATTCCTTTTGAACGAGCATATTCAACATCAATATTATCCATTCCAACACCACCTCTAGCGATAACTTTTAGATTAGGACATTGATCAATCAGTTCTTTACGTACTTTAGTCGCTGAACGAACAATAATAGCATCGTATTCAGGTAGTTTTTGGAGCAATGCTTCCTGAGGAATTTTAGTATCATCAACGTGATAATTCGCTTCTTCCATAAGCAATTTCCCATCTGGGTGAATACCATCATTAACTAAAATCTTGATCATAATTTTTGATTATTAGGTTGTTTGAATGTGTGTATTATACTTGATAGTTGTGTACAGAACAACATTATTTGATAGTTAAAGATAACAATTCAAGTTTTTTTTTTGTTATCCGATGCTAATTATTTCTCCAATCGCTCCAACGCGTCTTCTGCTCTTTTAAAACGATTGTTATTATTTACAGCATTCTTATAAGCTGTAATTGCCGCGTCCATTTGCCCTAATTTTTCTAAAGCAAAACCTTCATAGTAATAAGCATCTCCAAAAGTTGGGTCGTATTGTGTTGCAATGCCCATAAAATGAGCCGCTTGTTCATAATCTTCCTCTTCCATAAAAAGCAAGCCATAATCATAACTTCCATTTGCTTCTTGTGGATGATGATAGATCAATCGCTCGTAAGCTTCTTTTGTTTTTTCTAATTGGTTTTTCAAAAAAAAATTAAAAAAATTTTAAAAATTTTAATAATTTAAGGGGTTTGGGGTTTTGGGGTTGGGGG
>ENA-ORXM01003821-ORXM01003821.1-marine-metagenome-genome-assembly--contig:-NODE-3821-length-14252-cov-3.166490_pt1 | contig 14252 bp, 13 predicted proteins | sample MGYA00237867_ERZ511480 | MGnify/ENA primary metagenome ERZ511480 (study PRJEB26309, sample SAMN06266103) | marine metagenome | isolation source: Algal blade | place: United Kingdom:Sidmouth, United...
TCCGTTAGCCATGGCTCCATTAGGAACTATAGCTAATTTACTATCTGGAGTAACCAGTTTGGTCGTGAAAATCTCTATTTCTTTTACAACACCAAGAACTCCCTGAGCCTCAATCAAATCTCCTATTTTATATGGCTTAAATATTATTAGCAATACTCCACCTGCAAAGTTTGATAACGAACCTTGCAAGGCAAGACCAATAGCAAGGCCGGCAGCGGCAATGATAGCGGCAAAACTAGTAGTTTCTACCCCTAATTTTGAGATTACCATTATAATCAAGAAAATGGTAAGTCCCCATTTTACCAAACTCAACAAAAACTTCTGTAGAGATTCGTCGTAATTCTTTTTGGACATGCCTTTACCCAGCACGTTCAAGATTTTCTTAATAATCCATGAACCTATTATATAGATTAAGATTGCCCCAATAACTTTAGGTCCGTATTCCACGGCAAAATCAATGCCTTTATTCATCCATACTTCTGCTTGTTCCATGCTAGTTTCTCGTTTTTAGATTAATGCTTCAATGTGTAAGACACCCGATTTATCAAAAGGTCACTAAAAACTTTAAATTTTATCCAAAAAAAAACAAACCAATAAATTTGGTTTGTTTTTTAATACGAAACAATATGCATTGATTACTTCATAAAGTCCAGAACCTTAGAAAGTTCACTTCCGTTTACCTCTGATTTTTCCAGAGTTTGAACAAACTGAATCATTTTTGCAGGATTCATGTTATTTCCTAAAACTCGAACTACTAAAAAGCCTTTTTCTTCATTATCTCCATAAATAACAACCTCATCAATGGCATCTTCATTACCTAAATACTTAATAGTGGCCTTACCAAAATCCGTATTCATTTTCATAAGTTCCGTAAAATCCTTGTTTTTAAGAATTGACTTAATGATGGTTTGTTCCTTTAGAAAATCAGCATTATTTGTATCGGTCTTCTTAAAAGCCAGAACATTTAATTTCTTTAATGTCCCGATACTCTCTTTTTCTTCTTTAGACAATTTTGCTTGCTGTATATTTAATAATCCTACAGGTAAATCCAAAGTCATAAAATTAGGGTTCTCAGAATTTGCCACATAATACTCCTGTAGGCTGGGGGTGGAATTACAAGCACTTACAATAACTAAAAGTAGTGCAGCTATAACAATTTTTGCTTTTTTCATATAGATGTCTTTTATGCCTAAAAATTAGCTTTGATAGATATTACCTTCCTCCTACTTCATTCAATTCTTCGGGCAGATTCATTTTTCGGGTCAGAGCACCAATTTTATTTAAATCGATATCTCCTGTTAGCGATACCAAAACACTTTCAAATTTTCTATTGCCCATATCTAGCTCATCACTATTAATATCCGACACAAATAATAAAAGCTCACTAACATGATCTTCATCTCTACCTTCTTTAATATAGAACTTTACGGTAGCATCCTTGTCCTTCACTTTCATCAACTCTTCTAGATTAGAAGATTTCAGATATTTTTTAACTGTTTTACCCATGTCTTCGGATATTCCTGCATCTTCGGTAATAAATACCTTAATACCGTCTAAGCCTTGGGCTAGTTCTGCAAAATCCTGAGAATCCCGGTCGCTCTCATCAAAAGCAGCTATGTTACCTGCTAGTCTGATCATACTTTTGTTTACGGTAACAGAACCTACATTGTTCATGTTATCATACTTGTCAAATATAGATTGCGAAATACCAAGGAAGGGTAACAACGTTATTACTAGAAATACACTTAATTTTTTCATGACTGTTCGTTTTAAGATTAATGATTGTTTTTGATTATTGATTGATGATGATTAATTTACTTTCTATTCTTACCAGCTTCGTTCAACTCTTCTGGCAAGTTCATTTTTTTGGTCAAAGAACCTATCTTGTTTAGATCTATATCTCCTGTTAACGACAAAAGGACCGTTTCAAACTTTCTACCGTTTACATCAAGGTCTGCGTTGTTAATACCTGTCACAAACATTAAAAGCTCACTCACATGATCGTCATCTTTACCAGCACGGATATAAAACTTAACATTTGCATCCTTATCTTTTACACGCATTAGTTCTTCCAGCTTAGCAGATTTAAGATACTTCTCTACCGATAATTTCATGTCCGTAGAAATAGACTTGTCTTCCGTTATAAAAACTTTAAGGTTATTTAAACTCTTGGCTATATCCATAAAGTCTTTGGCCTCAGGATCATCTACCTCAACGTCTATTTTACTCAAAAGATTGAACATACTGCGGTTCACTACTACGGCACTAACATCATCTAAATCTTCATATTTATCAAATAGGGACTGTGAAAAGCCCATAATTGGCAACACCGCTACTATTAGTACAATTAATATCTGTTTCATTTTTCGGGTTTTAATTTTATTTTTTGTTATATATTTTTTCTTTCGCCACTACAAACTCATTTAGATACCCTATTTTTTCTGTACCTCTTTCCATATTGTGACTAAGCATATCTAATGCCTTTTTGGTTTCATTATAAGCATATAAAGCTTGTTGTTGCTCTAATTCCTTTTCATCATAATAATTTTTTCCTAAATACACTCCGAACATTAGCATGACTGCTGCTGCAATAGACATCCATTTATATAAACTATTTCCGGCGCCTCTAGTTTCAGGCTCCAATACAACTTCCTTAGAAAACCGTTCTTCTTTGGCATTGTCCATAAATTTGAACAGTGCAACATATTGTTGCAGATTTTCAGGTATATCATCTTTAGAAAAATACCTTTGCAGCAGCTTTTCTTCTGCAACCGTGGTATCTGCTTCAAAGTACTTTTCAAGCAATCTTTCTATTTTATCCAATTCCATAACTGTGTTTTTTTATTAATTTATCTCTCACCGTTTTTCTAGCCCGAGATAAGGCCACCCTAACTGCCGTAGGCTTCATTTCTAACATATTGGCAATCTCATCATAGTCATATTCTTCTACGTCGCGCAACTGCAAAACCATTTTTTGTTGTTCGGGTAAATCTTCCATTATTTTTTGTACCCACGTAACACTATCATTTGCTTCAATTTTTTTCTGTAGCAAACTCCCTTTCTCCTCGTAATTGGTATGAACAAGTTTTAAATTCCCTGCTTGTTTTGATTTTAACCGGTCTAAACAAAAATTTTTGGTCATGGTCATTGCAAAAGCCTCTACACTCTTATACTGTTCTATACTCTTATTCTTAGCCCATAGCTTTAACAGAATCTCTTGCGTAGCATCCTCAGCTTCTTCCCTGGACACTAACAACCGTTTTGCCAAACGGAACAGCTTATCCTGAAATGGTCCCACAATCTTTAAAAAATCTGCCTGTTGCATTCTAATGATCTGGTTATTTTAAACTCCTCAAGAAGGTGTTACATAAGGAAGACGAACATCTCTTACTTATGTTACAATTTTTTTTTATATTTCAATTGTGTAAGTAATTAGCACAACCTTTTACTAAGTATATACGTATAATAACTTAGAACCTTTAATTTAAACTCCCCCGTTATATTATCTTCTTTCTTTTGGAACGGTAATTGATTTGGTAGTTTTACCGTTTAATGAAAAACTATGAAAAAGTATCTCTTATTGTTCCTTGCAGCAGGATTTTTATTTATTAGTTGTAAAAATGACGATAATATATTTCCTGAAGAACAGGAGGAAATTGTTGAGGAAGAATTAAAAACCGCCAGTGATTACCCTACACAAGATTTCATGTACCAGGTAATGAATGCTTTCTATTTTTGGCAAGCTGATGTACCTAATTTAGTAGACAATAAATTCACTGATACTGTTGACCCTGATTATATTTCATTTTTAGCCTCAGAATCAGACCCAAACATATTTTACGATAACCTGCTCTTTACAGAGGATAGATTTAGTTATCTAAGAGAAGATTATAGAGATCTTGTTAATTCTCAACAAGGAGTATCTACCAGTAATGGAATGGAATTTGGACTTTCATACTTTGGGGATGGGAATGACGTTTTTGGCTATGTTCAATATATTGTAGCTGGTTCTGATGCCGCAAGTAAAGGTGTAAACAGAGGTGATATTTTTACAACCGTAGATGGAGAACAACTTTATTATAACTCAGAGGACGATAACAATTTTGATTTATTTTCCAAAGACAGCTATACTTTAGGTATGGCCGATATTGTTGACTTAACAATAACCCCCAATGACAAAACGGTAATTCTAACAAAAGAGGAAGGTCTGGCTGAAAACCCAATTTTACTTTCAAAAGTAATTGAGGAAAATGGAACCAAAGTAGGGTATATTATGTACAATTCTTTTGTAGCTAGCTATGATGATGAATTAAACCAAGTTTTTGCTGATTTAAAAGCAGAAAATATTGACGAACTAGTACTTGACTTTAGATATAATGGTGGGGGAAGAGTTACATCAGCAATACAAATTGCAAGCGCCGTATATGGCACAGAAACTGATCAGCTTTTTCTTAAAGCGCGTTATAACGATAAAATTATGTCAACTTTTGATGCGGGTGATGGAGAAGATAATTTCACTGACAAAACTTATGACAGTGAAACTCCTTTAACTACCTTGAATTTAAAACGTTTATTTGTAATCGCGACAGGAGCCACCGCTTCTGCTAGTGAATTGGTAATAAACGGACTTGAACCCTATGTGAACGTTGTTCATGTAGGCACAACAACTGTAGGAAAAAACGAGTTCTCCAATACTTTTGTGGATGACCCTGACAATAATTACTTCTATAATCCGGACCGTGAAGACCAAATTAACCCAGAGAATCAATGGGGGCTTCAACCTTTATTAGGTCGTAATGAAAATGCCGACGGTTTTTCTAATTATACAGATGGTTTAAATCCAGACTATGAGCTTAGAGAAGATGCTGCCACATTAGGGGTTTTGGGAGACACTGGAGAACCACTACTAGCTCTTGCACTATCCGTTATTTCCGGCCAAACCGCAAAAAGAAGTTTAGAACCGGTTTTACCTGTCAATTATATTTCAAATTCCAAAATGTTTAAACCTGGAGCTAACACTATGCTAATGGACGGTCTCATTAATCCGTTAAAATCAGAAAATTAAAAATAAGATAAACATTTTTACGTTGTGATATTCTAGTAGGGCAATCCCTTACCATCTCTATAATTTATGTAAGCGGCTATGAACAAAAGCACAATAACCGGATTGTTTCTTTTTCTTTTTATAACTTTTTCTTGTTCTGAAAACGATGATTTTACTATTCCCGATACGGTAGACCCTGACCCTGACGCAGGGGTAGAAGTGCAAGATTTTATGTGGAAAGCCATGAATTTCTGGTATTTTTGGCAATTAGACGTAGAAAATTTGTCCGATGCTAAATTTCCTAACACTAAAGAAGGATCAGCCGTCTACACTGAATTTCTTGCTTCTGAATCCGATCCGGGAAAATTTTTTGATAACAAACTGCTTTTCTCAGAAGACAGATTTAGTTTTTTTTCTGATGATTACGTAGAATTAACACAATCTTTAGCCGGTATTTCTAAAAGCAACGGCCTTATGTTTGGCTTGGTTCGCCAACAAAAGGATAATAGCCAACTTTATGGCTATGTACAATACATTGTACCGAATTCCAATGCCGCAACTAAACAAATAAACCGCGGAGACCTTTTTACCGGTGTAAATGGCACAACGTTAACGGACCAAAATTATATATCTCTTCTATTTGGAGACAATGATTCCTACACCCTTAATATGGCCGATATTGTGGGTGATAATGCTGAACCGAATGACAAAGATGTAGAACTAACCAAAGAAGTAGGACTAAGCGAAAACCCTATTTTCTTGGATGAAATTATAGAAATACAAAACAGTAAAATAGGGTATTTGGTATATAACGGATTTACGAACGAATATGACGAACAATTAAATTCCGTTTTTGGACGGTTTAAATCAAGTGGTGTAAACGAGTTGGTTTTGGATTTACGGTACAACCCTGGCGGCTCTGTTAATACGGCAGTTCTTTTGTCTAGTATGATATATGGTACCAATTCAAAAGATGTATTCTTAAAAGCGCTTTATAATGATAAATATCAAAAAATATTAGACGATAACGATACGGAACTAAGACGTTTTTTTGCTGATAAAACTTCAAAAGGAACCGCTATTAATACCTTGAATCTTAAAAAAGTTTATATCTTAACTACTTCAGGTACAGCTTCCGCGAGTGAATTGGTAATAAATGGACTAAGACCTTATATGGATATTGTTCAAATAGGAGAAACCACACGAGGAAAAAACGAATTTTCTGTAACCATGGTAGATGATAGAGATAATAAATATATCTACAGTGCCGAAAGAACAAGCAAAATTAAATCTAACAACAAATGGGCCATTCAGCCTTTATTGGGAAGAAATGAAAATGCAGAAGGATTTTCAGAATTCACTGACGGTCTCTTTCCTGATATAGATTTGCAAGAAGATGTTACCAATTTAGGAATTTTAGGTGATTTGGAGGAACCGTATTTAGCAAGAGCCATAGATTTAATAACGGGTACATCTGCCAAGGGCACTAAACATAAAGTTGAACTTCCAATTACTACTATGACCAACTCAAAAATGTTTATGCCATTAAAAGATAATATGTACATTGCCGATCCACCTATAATTTGGTAGTACTATAAAATTGTAACGACCTGTTTAAACAGGTCGCTTTTTTTATTAATTTATAGTTCCTTAGAATTCATAAAATTTTTGGTATTTACCTTTTAAGCGCGAAGGAATAGAAATTGCTTCCGGATGAAACAATCCTGCCAACAATTCTATACCATCTACCAACGTTCCTGCAGATGATTGCGTAAACAAATCAAAATCTGTTATAAATACCTGTTGTTTCTGTACTGCTTCCAATGAATTCCACCCATCTTTTAAAAGTAATAAGTGCATTTCTGACAATGTTCTTTTCATACTAAATCCGCATGGGGCAATGACAATCACTTCTGGATTGTACGCTAAAATATCTTCCCAAGAAATAACCCCGCTATTCCCAGATGGGTTAGACATGATATCCACTCCACCCGCAAAATCTATCTGATGAGGAATCCAATGTCCACAATTATAAATAGGCTCCAACCATTCTAACAACAACACCTTCTTTTTAGGAGCCTTGGATGCTATTATAGTATCTATTACATGATTAACACGGTCATTTAACTTTATTAAATATGCATAGGCAACCTCTTCTTTATCCAATGCTTTTGCTATGGTAACGGCATTCTGAAAAACATCATCAAAACCCATAGGACTAATAGAAATGAGTTCTGGCTGTTTGTCAAGATTTGCAACGGCTGCTGCTGTACATTCCGTATCAATCTGGCAAACATCACACATGTCTTGAGTAAATATAATGTCTGGCGCTATTTCCGCCAATGCCTCTTCATCTACATAGTAGAGTTTCTTCCCTTCTTGTTTACTTTCAGAGAAAAAGACATCTATCTGTTTACTTGTATAATTCTTACCTTCTAAGATACACCGCACTACTGGTTTTTTCTCTTTCAGGGCCTGTGGGGGACATTCAAACGTAACACCATACAAATGTTCTTGCAAACCCATATCATAGAGCATTTGTGTTACAGCAGGCATAAAAGAACAGACTTTAAGCATCAGTTTTAATTAAAGTATATACCTCCTGGAATAATACCTACAGAAATAGTATTGGTTAATGTCTTCGTATTCAAATCATAAATATACAAATCTCCTTTACTAACATAATCTTTAGCATCTGTTCCATAAAGTTTACCGTCATTAACAGTCATAGTATAAAACGATACATCATTTATATAAGCTTCAGTAGGCAAAACATCCAATCCAGATTCAAATGTATAAACGGCATTAGACATCCCATAATAAAATGTATCATCTTCTACACTCAAAGCACTTGGATGCTCTGTAGTATCAAAATCTAAAGTCTGTGAAATAGTATTGTCTGATGTGTTAATTTCCGTAAGTGTTCCATTGGTTTCTTCCCCAGTATATTCTGGAGCACCGCTGCTTAATACCCATAAGTTTCCGGCAGTATCCCATTGCATGGAATTAGGAAAATCTCCAACGGTTAGCGTAGATGTAATTAAGTCCGAGGAAGAATCAATTATTGAAACCTTATTATTCTTACCGAATGCTCCTTTATGGGCTACATAGACAAAATTGGCATTGGAAGTGATAGCTTCTGGCCCTAACTCAACAGGAATAGATTCTGAAACCGTATTGGAAATTAAATCAATAACGGCAATATAATCATCAGTTTCATCTGCAGTATCTCCCCAATTGGTAACATAACCCTTCCCATTTGAAACAGTCATATATCTAGGGTTTAAAAGGCCATCATCTATTACTCCCTCGCTTTTAAAAGTATACCGATTGACCACATGAATTTTATGTGAATTATTGACCACAATATAAGCCAGTTCTTCATCAAAGGCGATAGACTGTAGAATGTTACCTACATCTTCATTATTTTCTAATTTAAAAATAGCATCTTTTACTAGTAATGAATCGTTAGATATATAAGTTACCGTTCCGCTACCGTTGTTAAAGGGACCTTCATTTGCTATTAAAATTCCATTTTGGTAATCTCCCTTCACCTCTTCAATTACAACTCCATCGTCATCATTTGAACAACTAACTGTAAATAAGGCCGCCATGGCTACTAAAATTGATACTTGTTTCATTTTCATTTTGTTCTTTTTTTAAATTTTAAACTTTAACTTTAATTGTACATTCCTATTTGGCATAGGCCTGAAGGCAACATTTTGATAATTTTTATTGAATAGATTATTGACTTGCAGCGAAGTCTCAATATTCATTTTTTCCTTTATTTTAAAACTTCTACTCAAGCCTAAGTTCGATACGGCATACCCCAACAAAGACTCAGAATTATCTGAAGTGATAAAAACGCTGCTATTAACGAATAATTGATAAAATAATCGCCAGTCTAAATAGGCATATGTTAGAATAGATGTTACCTTATGTTCTGGCACATACATTAACGATTTATTAGTCTCAGAATCTACCGCCTTAGTCAGTGCATAGCTATTTTTCCAAGTAAGATGATGGTTTCCCCATTTTTCCGCTAACTCTAACGAAACTTCAAGACCATAATTTGACGCGTTATTAATATTGATGGGAGTCCAAATTCCCATATCGTTTGGCCTCCACTGAATAAGATCCTCAGAATCAATATAAAAAGCAGCCCATTGAAAAGTATACTTCTCTTTTTTAAAGGTCTGCCCTATTTCTGCCTGTAGTGAAGATTCAGGTCTAATATCAGGGTTACCACCTGATCCTCCACCTAAAATCCAATAGACTTCATTGAACGTGGGAACCCTGTAGTTTTTTGAAGCATTCAAATAAATAGTGTGGTGGGAGTTAAAAGAATATCTGCCGTTTAAAGAATAAACAAACGGGCTTTTGTAATCATTTATAAACTCTTTTCTAAGGTTGGCTCCGTAGGTAACCTTCTCACTTAAATTATGTTTGAATAAAAGGGTTGTGGCTAGTGTTTTTCTGGTACCATTTTCAAGAGAAGTTCCTTTAGCTTCAATATAACTGTAATCGGCAATGCCATTGAGAACAATATCCTTGAAATTAATTTTGTAATCATAATTGATCAAAAATGTATTTGTATTTCCAAAGGAAAAATCTGCACGCTCTTTATTATCATAGTATTTGTACTTTTCGTACAAGTAACCCAATTTAACCCGATGAATTCGTTTTTCATTAAAATGACTCCATTCCAAAAGGTTACGGGAATTATAATCACGATAATTAGAATTGGAAGGTGCAGTAATAGTTCCTGAAAAATCACGGTCACCAATAAAAGTGTTATGATAGAATTTCAGTAATTGACTATCGTTTATTTCATGTCCTATATTAGCATTGACATTAACATTATTAAAGGCGCCATTTTCATTCCTTTGGTCTGTTCCCAAATATTTATAGTCGTTTTCCGATTCAAGATAGTTTATTCCTAAACCTACTGTGGTTTTCTTTGACCCAATAGAAGTACGGTAATTAAAATTCTTTGTGTCAAAACTCCCATAACTAAAGAGTAACTCATGTTCTGAGTGTTTATCGAATCGGAACAGGTCATTCAAATGCACACTACCACCAATCGCTCCACTACCAAATTGCACACTTCCTCCCCCACTTCTAACACTTATAGAGCCGTAATTTCTTGGCACAATTGTATTAAAATCAACCTGACCAGTAAGTTGTGAATTAATATTGATGCCATTCCAGATAACCGCTGTCTGTGAGGCGTTAGTTCCTCGGAAAGATGGAGAAGAAAGCATTCCTAATCCATTTTCCTTCAAATAAATATTAGAGTTAAATTGTAGAAGGTCAGTCAAAGAGCTGCCATTACGGTCAACTAAAGAATCTTTTAGAACGTCTACCTTTCCATTCGAAAAATGCAAAAGTCGGACATCAGTAAGAATCACTTCGTCCAAAACTGTTATGCTATCCTGTTGGGCATTGCCAAACAAAGTGCATAAGAAAACAAGAATAATCAAAAATGGTTTATTATCTCTCATACCGTTAAAGACCTTTTACCCGAAAGTCTTGTTTAAGGTTATGAAAATGGCAGGTCTCCTGACTTGCTCAATGTTATCTTACCTTCCCATCTATGTATAGACAGTGGTGTTGAAGAAAATAACACCCTCCCAAGAGGCACCAAGCATAGCTTGGCGTAAACTTACAGTTGCGGGAACAGTTCCGGATTTTAACCGGATTCCCTTTTAATCGACAAAGTATATGCTACCGTATCGAACCAAAATTCGCGGCGAAGGTAGTAAATTCATTGACAAATACAACCTAAAAAAAACACCCTTCGCATGAAGGGTGTTTTTATCATAAAGCATTATAATTTAATTTACTTCCAAGAGGTTAACCTCAAAAACAAGTGCTGAACCACCAGGAATACCAGAAACACCAGCGTCACCATAAGCCAAAGCCGCTGGTACAAGTAAAATACCGTTTCCGCCTTCTTTAAAGTACCTAATACCTTCTGTCCAACCAGCAATCACTCCCTGAAGAGGAAAAGTAGCACCTTCTGAACTGCTTTCATCAAAAACATCTCCATCTAAAAAATAACCCTTATAAGCTACAGTAACACTAGAGTTAATAGTGGGTCTTTCGCCTGTACCTTCTTCCTCAACAACATAGTAAAGACCGGACTCACTTCTAGTAGCATCCAAACTGTTTGCTTCAATATATGCCTTTATATCCTGTTCATTCTTAACCGCGTAATCTACATCATCATCTCCACAAGAAGCAAATACAACCAAGGCCAAAACAAATAAAACTTTCTTCATCATAATTATTTTTAAGCGTCAAATATAATGAACTAATAACAGCCCTTAAACAATTTTACTAGACATAGGTATAAACGAATTAGAACTATGCTAATAAAATAACCAAGTATCCGATCTTTTTAAAATAATTACTTACCGTCTTTTCTCTTAGCGGATAAACACATTACCTTTAGCAACGTAAGAACTTTTTTCATCTGGAACAAACACGAACAAAACACATTGAAAAACAATATATTACTATTTGTACTCTGTCTCTTTATCGCTTGTAAAACGGATAAAAAAAATGGATTTCCTCCAGAAAATAATCATCCCCAGGAAATTGAAATAAGCCATGCAAAGGGTTTTACAATTGAAAAGTCCAACAACGGACTTACTATAATTGAAGTTTCATCTGCATGGCCAGGAGCTAATACTTCTTTTAAGTACGCACTGATTCCAAAAGATAAAATGGCATCAATGACCCTCAACAAAGATGAGTACGATGCTATTATTGCCACACCTATAGAGCGTCTAATAGTTACTTCTACTACACACATACCTTCTCTTGAAGCTTTGGGAGTTCTTGATAAATTAGTTGGCTTTCCAAAAACTGAATTAATCTCTTCTGAAAACGCACGTAAACTGATTGACAATGGGGACATTAAAGAATTGGGCAATAATGAAACTTTAAATACGGAAATAGCTATTAGCCTAAGACCAGATGTTGTGGTTGGGTTTGGAATGAACAACCAGAACAAGGCATACGAAACTGTAATGCGTTCTAATATTCCTATTGTATATAATGGCGATTGGACGGAAGAATCTCCTTTAGGAAAAGCGGAGTGGGTTAAATTTTTTGCACCTTTTTTCGGACTGGAAACTAAAGCCGATAGTATTTTTAAGTCGATAAAGCAATCATATTTTCAAACAAAAAGTATTGTAGAGAACGTTACCAAAAAACCAACGGTACTTACCGGAGGATTATATAAAGATGTGTGGCATGTTGCCGGAGGAAAAAGCTGGATGGCGCAATTTCTAAAAGATGCCAAAACGGATTATCTTTGGAAAGAAACGCAAGAAACCGGTGGTATTAGCCAAAGTTTAGAGACCGTTCTTGCCACAGCGCAACATGCGGATTATTGGCTAAACCCTTCTATGCTTACCTCATATGAAGATATTGAAGAATCCAATAAACATTACACCCAATTTGATGCATATAAAAACAAAACTGTTTACTCCAATACTATTGCCAAAGGAGCTACAGGAGGATTGTTATATTATGAATTGGGACCTATGCGACCGGATTTGGTACTAAAAGACCTCATTCATATTTTTCATCCTGAATTGTTACCTGATCATGAACTTTATTTCTTTAAGCCACTAGAATAATTGGATAAGCCAAAAACATACCGTAATTCCTTTATCATCTTACTATTGGTTTTAGTAGTTATTTGGGGTATGAATATTTGTTTAGGTTCCGTATCCATTCCTTTTTCAGAGACATTACACTCTGTTTTAGGAGGTACTTTAGAAAACACAGCTTGGGAATATATAATTTGGAATTATAGAATTCCAAAAGCCTTTACCGCTGTTCTTGTTGGTTCTGGTCTTGCCTTAAGCGGACTTTTAATGCAAACTTTGTTCAGGAACCCGCTGGCAGGTCCATTTGTGCTGGGTATCAGCTCTGGGGGAAGTTTAGGTGCTGCATTTCAGAAGATCAATTTTCTTCGGGATATGAAAAGTGATTATAACGAGAGGGGGCGGGTATATTTTCCTGGTATTGACTTTAAGAATTTTGATAACGAGCAAAAAGAGACTATCGAGGCAGATATTAAAAAAGACTTCGATGATGCATTTAGAGGTATCGTACGCTTGCCGAAGGAGGTACGGTTTGGAGTCCATGTGGCTTATGTATATTATCTGAATCTTTTCAAGAAGATAAAAAAAACCAATGCCATGATGGTTAAGCGGAAGAGGATTAGGGTCAATGATGGTAAAAAGATTTATCTATTTCTGGAAAGTGCGGTTCGACACAGGTTCAATATGTTTTAGATAAGAAGGATGTAGTAATCATTAGAAATATGATTACACATTTTATCTCTGTCTATAAAGCGTAGGTTTCAGGTCAATGTTGAAGTATAGAGAATTATTGCATTACTGTAATCAGATATCGTGATTTTTAGGTTCCATTAGTAGAATTAGAATAATGTTGCTCAAAATCTCATTTTAGGTAACTCACCAATTGTTTTGCTGTGATAGTCATTTAATAATTGGGTTGAGTTGTAGAGGGGTTTACGAAGGAAAAGGCAATAGGATGGTGATATTTCACTCATTTAATTGAGGAGATGGAATTTTTTTAAAAAAAAGTTAGTTTATTTAGTGTTCATATCTGAATCTGAGATTTTGTGTTTTTGTATAATATTATTTTGGGCAGGGAATGTGAGTCAAATTTGATTTGGAAAATTGAGCTAAGGGTAGAATAGGATTTTAGAGTAGAAAGGGAGGGGTAGAGTAGAAGGAGCGAATTCAGCAAGTATTTTGAAAATTTATATGTAAAAATGCTTGCAGAAGTAAAAAAGAGTTGTATCTTTGCAATCCCTTACGATAATTAGGGTGTTATTTAAGAAGAAAATAGAGCTAAAGAAGCTTTAGATTTTAAATAAAAAAAGAGCTAAAAGTTAGGCGATTAAATTAATTGTTTTACTTTTGCGGGCTCTTAAAAAGTTCATTGACATGTTGGAGAAGATAATAAGCAACAAGTAAGATTTATTCGTATATCATTTAAATGATTTTGAGAAGTTGATTCGACAAAGGATCTAAAACTGTCACATACTAATTAGATATTAACGACCTTTATGGTCTATAAGATATTACTATGGAGAGTTTGATCCTGGCTCAGGATGAACGCTAGCGGGAGGCTTAATACATGCAAGTCGAGGGGTAAC
>ENA-ORXM01003822-ORXM01003822.1-marine-metagenome-genome-assembly--contig:-NODE-3822-length-14251-cov-4.046776_pt1 | contig 14251 bp, 9 predicted proteins | sample MGYA00237867_ERZ511480 | MGnify/ENA primary metagenome ERZ511480 (study PRJEB26309, sample SAMN06266103) | marine metagenome | isolation source: Algal blade | place: United Kingdom:Sidmouth, United...
TCCACCTCGTATTTTCCACGGTTGTCTATAAATTTTTCTGCAAGGGTCAAATATTTTTTATTGCCTGTAGTACGGTACAATTCTACCAAGCCCATTATCTGCGTTTGATTAAAACCAAAACGACCGTAATGTTTTGTATCAGGCATGAAAATGGTGTACAACAAATTTGCATGCTTAATGGCAATGTCCAAAAAGTTGCTTTGTCCAGTAACCCTGTTATGAATACAGGCAGTAATTAGCAAATGGCCGGTATTGTACATCTCGTGATACTTTCGGTTTTCGTAACGGTCTACGCCATCTCTCAATTGAATTTGAGTCTGTAGATATCCGTCACTTTCTTGCGCCTTCCCTATGACGGTTATGTATTCGTCTAATTCTTTAAGCAGCTCTTTATCCTGGGTTTGTGCATAAACATAAATTTTAGCTTCCATGAATTTATAGAAGTCACCATCATGCCAGAACATACCTTGATGTTCACCTTCTTTTTCACCTGCAGCAATCTTGAAATTATTGAGGGCATGTCCTACATCTCCGCATAAAACATCGCCCATATAGGGAACCATGGCAGTGGTACAAAGCTCAAATTTATCGGCCCAAAAGCCTGTGGTCCATTGGCAGTCACCAATGTTCATGCTGTTTAGTTTCGTATACGGACTGTTTGAGTTGGCCGGAGTTGCTTGTTTCATTTGTACTAATATTATTGAACTTTAGGTTTTCTTCGGGAGGATAGTGCTAATTGCACTTCTTCTATAGTCATGTTTTTAGTTTCTTTTAAATAGATATAAAGAATGACCAAACCAATGCTTACGACAATGGCATAAAATAATAGTGTTGAGCTGATACCCATGGAGGCCAATTGCCATGGAAAAAATTTCTGTACCAAATAGCTTACAAAACTCGTGACCAAAGTGAAAAAGGGTATAGCAACACCACGGAGGGATATAGGGAATATCTCCGAAAACAAGACCCACATAATAGGGCCTACGGAAAAATGAAATGCACCTATAAAACTGAGTATTCCCATTAGAATGAGTAGGGCATTTATATCCGCTGCTTTTTGGAGTAATAGTCCGGAATAATCTCTAGCATCGGTTTCCCCTAAAGTCTCAATTAAAGCAGCTTTAAAACTAATATCACTCTCATAAGAAACATCAACTAAGACATTTAATCTATCGGCATTAGGAATAGAGGACATCTCGGTAATAGCACTCTGCGTTATGGTGTAGTCTGCAGTTTTAAAACCATAATAGCAAATTCCTAGGCTGATAATAATCCACAACATTCCCCAAATAATCATAGGTCTTCTACCAATGCGGTCAACCAGTAGCAGACCTAAAATTGTAAATACAATACTAGTCAGGCCAATGTAAATAGCTTGGGCAAAAGCCGCATCTGTTCCAATGCCCAATTGTTCAAAAACAGTAGGTGCATAAAAAAGAATGGCGTTTATTCCGGTAGCTTGTTGCGCTATGGCAATGGTCATTGCAATAATCATGGTAACCCGCATAGGTTTACCAAAAATTTCTTTTAATTGAGAACCTAGGGAACGGTCTTGATTACTGTTTTCAAGACTGAAACGCATTTGAGCTATTTTTGCGGGAATTTCATCTTCAGGAGTTACCTTTTGCAACGTCTTTTTAGCTTCTGGCTCGCGGTCATTGTATAGCAACCACGCCGGACTTCTAGGAACTAAAAACAACAATAGAAACCACAAAAAAGCGAAAATAACTTCAGTGGCTAGCATAAACCTCCAAGTATTTGCATCCAGACCCCATTCTTGAACCCATGGAGCTCCCGAGTTTGCCAAACCTAAAATTAGATAGTTGATAAAGTAAGCCGCTGAAAGGCCCACAACAATATTTATTTGTGTCATGGAAACCAATTTTCCACGCCATTTTGGAGGTGCTATTTCTCCAATGTACATTGATGCTATGGAAATGGAACTGAAAGCCAACCCTCCTAAGAACCGAGCAATTAATAATAGGGTATAGGTAGGGGCCATTGCAGATGCTATAGCCGAAAAAAGGTAGAGCGCCGCAGCAATCATTAAGGTGGCTCTACGGCCAAATTTGTTACATGCATAACCAACAAAAACAAGCGCCAGAAGCACACCCATAGCAGGTGCGCCTACAACAGAGCCTAATTCCAAATCTGTAAGTGAAAATTCCTGAGTTATGAATTTTATAGTTCCTGAGATTAAGGCGGCGTCCAATCCAAAGACAAAACCGCCCATAGCTACTATGGTCGAATATGTAAAAGCATTCTTTTTATAAGAACCCATAAGTTATTTTGGTTAAGTTATGGTCTATTACCATAAATCCTAATTCCAGATTACAGGTAAGAAAACCGTCATTTCTCCTTGGCCTCTATTGCTCCAAGCATAGTAAGGTATAAAATTGGTTTTAAAGGATTGGAATTCTGGTTCGCTTACTTCTTGATACATTTCTCCGAGCTTGTCTTTGCGCAATAGAATTTCTCCTTCTAAAGTGGTTACCCCTCCTAAGAAATCTGGTCTAGAGGTGGGTTTTAATTTTTTCTTTGAAGAAAGATAGACATTGGTGATATCTGTTTTTTGTGGTAAGTCCGCAGACTCAATACAGTACACCACCGGACCTCTTTTTAAGGCTACTTGGTTGCGAACTTCCTCAATACGTGGGTGCCCTTCAATAAATTTGGTTTCCATGGGCATATCCATAGTAATCTCATCTCCTGCACTCCATTTTCTTTCTATTCTAGCAAAAGTTCCAGGCGCAGCATTTTCCACTGCAACTCCATTTACTTTAATTTGAGTGGCTTTTGCCCAACTAGGTATGCGAAGCAGAACTTCAAAAGCATCGGTTTTAGATTCTTCTATTGTTATTTTTACCGCACCATCCCATGGATAATCTGTTTTTTGAACCAGTTTTATTGGAGAACCGTCTAATAATGTAGTATTCAATTCATTTCCTCCGTATAGGTTAACGGCAATTCCATTTTCGGATTTACTATAGGCCCATCCCGGAGATTTTGCAATGGTGCGTACTAAATTTGGTGGACAACAAAAACATTTAAGATACGGTTGACGTTCTGGAAACTCCACATTCATTTTCTCATAGTCTAATGCGCCTTCAATTTTTCGAAGCGGATTGGAATAATAGTAATTTTTTCCGTCTAAACTGATACCTGATAGTCCGCTGTTGTGAAGTACAAGTTCCATAATATCTCCATGTTTGGCATCACCGGTTAAAGTGAGCATTCTATAATTGAACATGGAATTACAGATGTTGGCACAAGTTTCATTGTATGCCGTCATGTTTGGCATCATATATTCATCAATAAAACCTTCTTCAATTTTATCAAGGCGAGAAGAACGTCCGTAGTGGGTTTGACCAATGGCTCCAGTGATATACATTTTTTTGTTGGTCACATTATCCCACAATCTTTCTAGCGCATCGATCAGTTCTTTTTCTCCGGTTTCCGCGTATACATCTGCGGCGCCAGCATAGTAGTAAAGAGCCAATACCGCATGGCCAACGGCTTCTGTTTCCTCTCGTAAAGGAACACGCTCCTGAACCATGTCTCCAATAGGGTAGCCTAATGTAGTATCATCGTCTTCAATTTTATAAGTACCTCTCATATTTATGAATTGTTCGGCCAACTGCAAATAGCGCTTATCTTGAGTGGTACGGTACAATTCTACCAATCCCATAATCTGTGTTTGGTTAAAGCCAAACCGTTTAAGGTGGTCTGGTTTTGGAGAAAAGAGTTTGTAGAGATAATCAGCATGTTTTACTGCTATATCTAGAAAATTTGTTTTTCCTGTAAGACGATAATGAATACACGCGCTGGTCATTAAATGACCACTGTTGTAAAGCTCGTGATATTTTCTATTGGTGAAAGGTTCAATGTCATCACGGATGATTGCAGGTGTAGATAAATACCCATCATTCTGTTGCGCTTGGGCTATGACATCAATAATTTCGTCTATTTCTTCAACGATTTTCTCATCTTTATTTACACCGTAGATATACATTTTAGCTTCCATCCACTTGTAAAAATCGCCATCATGCCACCAGAATCCTTTATGTTCTCCTTCTTTTTGTCCTGCGGCTATTTTAAAGTTATTATAACCGTGACCTATATCTCCTTTTAGGATTTCACCCATATGCGGAATCATAGTTTCTTCGGCAACTTTCCATTTTTCGGCCCAGAAACCTTCTGTCCACTTACAATCGCCTATGTCAATGCTTTTTAGTTTTACATGCGGACTCTTTGTATTGTTGATAATGCCTTTACCTGTATCTAGATCGGCAGCGTAGTCTTTGGTTTTGGTTTCCTCTGAAGGTTGGTTTTGGTCAGTTGTATTTTGGTTACAGGAAGCCAAGGTTAATAAAACACAAATGGTGAAGCTGAGTTTTTTCATAATCCGAAAATTTATATAAAACGGTGCTCTGTTGTTTGTTGAGAATTCGCTTAATCAAAAAAACGAAAATTATAAAGCAGCGTAGCATACAAATTAAGGACAATAGGAGGGAAGGAGATTTGTAGATTTTATCTAGTTATAGCACTATTTTAACCTTGTAAGTTGTTGATTTGAGTGAATTGTGGTACTTAAGTGTGGCTCGTGGAAGTTTTGAAACAATGAAATTATGACTTAACGACCTAAATAAATCTTAATCAACACGCTCTACATCAACAAATAAAGGTCCTTTTGCGAGTCTTTCTGTTTTGAGAAAAGCATGGAAGTTACCTTTTCCTTCTGGAAGAGTAACGTCTCTAAAAACAACTTTCTTTTGATTTTTAACTATAGGAAGCTCTAAGTGAAGCTCTTTGTACTTTAAATGGGCCGTACCATCATTTTCCAAAGAAGGAAGATCAAAGCTGACATTATATAAACCAGCTTCTGTCTTCACGCGCCAATGGCCGAGTTCGTTTTTTGAAATTACTCTGGGACCTCCCCAATCAAACTGAGATAAATTTGTAGAACGTTGCATGGCGTTCCCAAGATAGATGCGTTGTATTCCTTTGGAGTCTCTTTCTTCGGTAACCTCGTCAAACCAATTTTCATAACGAGATAGAAGATTTTCTACAATTTCAGGGTGATCACCAGCTAGATTTATACGTTCGCTCGGGTCATTCTGAACGTCATATAATTCTAGGTTGGCAAGTATTTCTTTCAGTTCTTCGTCTTTAGGTTGATAAAGAATATGATGCGGGTCATCATGCGGACTTACCAATTTATATTTTTGGGTGCGGACGGCAAAATGCATGTATTTAAAAACTGTGGGTCCGTAGTGCATTTGAGTGATGAACTCTCTGTCGTTAAAATCTGTGGGCTCATTTTTCCATAAGGGTAGTAACGAGCGGCCATCAATTTTAACCTCTTTTGAAGGTGCAATATCGCAAACATCCAAAATGGTAGGTAATACATCAATGACAGCACCCATGGTATTAGTTGTTTGCGCTTTCTTTACATGTGATGGCCATTGCACAAAGAAAGGAACCCGAGTACCGCATTCGTAAACACTCGTTTTGGTTCCTCTTAGGTTAGATACCCATCTGCCCGGATACACATCATTTTTAGTACGACGGTTTCTTGGGCCATTGTCCGAAAGAAAAATAACAAGGGTGTTATCTTCTATGCCTAATTTCTTTAACCGTTTTAGCACGCGACCAACATTGGCGTCAATATTATCTATCATGCCATAGGTTCTCGCATTATCTTCATGTAAACCTATTTTTCTATACGGGTCTGCTTTTTCCTCAGGAACTTCTAAAGGAAAATGCGGCAGGTTGGTAGCTAAATAGGTGAAAAATGGTTTATCACTTTTTGTGCTAATGAAGTCCAATGCAGCATCGGTAAAAATATCATCACAATATCCTTCGTATTTTTTAGATTCATTATTGTGCTCAAGGATGGGGTCAAAATACGTGTTTCCGGCAGGGCCTGCAGCTTGACCAATGCCACCTCCTTTGTGCACCAAAGCTTCTTGAAACCCTTGGTCTGTTGGTCGCATGGGTGCATTATCACCCAAATGCCACTTCCCGAAAATCCCTGTGCGATACCCATTTTTGGATAAAATTTCTGCTATGGTTTCTTCCGAGGTATTCATAAGGTGGTCTACTTGAGTAACGCCAGTAACCCCTGTACGGTACGGATAGCGACCAGTCAAAATTGCCGCTCGGGTGGCAGAACAATTTGGGTAGGAAAAGAAATGAGTCATTTCAAGGCCTTGCTTACCTATTTCCTCAATATTAGGTGTTTTTAGATAGGGATTACCATGAGAACCCAAATCTCCATACCCTTGGTCGTCCGTGAGCATAATTAAAACATTAGGACGATTTTGCGCTGAAAGAAAATTGCTGCTACAAAAGAGTATACCAAGACAGAATATTAGTGTATAGCGATTAATTATTTTTGGTCTTATTGCAACGTATTTCATAATATTCTACCGGTTTATTTGCTATCGTTTTCTTTTAATCCATGTGTAGGCTTACTTGGAAGTGGCCACTCTTAACCGTGCCATCTTTCATGGTAATTTTGTATCCGTATCCAGGAATAGAAGTGCCATCTTCAATTTTTTGAGCAACAGGGCCTAAGTTGGCAATTACTTCCGTACCACTAGAAAAACGACTTCTTTGAACCTTGTAATCCGCGCTGAGGTATTCATGGCTCTTTAATTCCGAATAGAAGGTTTCTTTATGAACGGGGCTAACCAAATCTCTAGCCATTTCAATCATTGGGCGCATGCCTTTAAATTCATAAGGCGAAAAGAAAATGGTAGTTCCTCTGCCAAACAACATACTCCTTAGGGCTTTGATTCTAAAGTCGCCATTGGCCGTAACCTCATTATCTGGATCTTGTATTTTGCCGAAGTTGGCGATGGCTTCATGATACACTAAGTTGAAAAGTGGGGCAGGGTGAGAGATTACCGAAAGCGGGCGATCTTCTAAATACGTCATTCCTTCAAACATATCAAAATATGGTATCCATTGTTCTTGGCCATGCTCGGTTCCGTTTACCAAATTAAAACTGTCTATATATTTGGCCAGTTCAATACGGCCCTCCTTACCGTTTTCACGGTAAGCGGCAAAAGTAATGTCAGTAATATCGGCCTCTAGACCTAAATATGAAATTTCGTTTGCTATGTTTTCTTGCGCCAGTCCTTTCTGGAATTTTGGGTCTACACGTGCCCAACGGCTACCGGTATTCATTAAGTTTCCATCGGCATCGCGCTGCATGAGGTCTGTAGTGAAATTTGGGTCGTTCTCTAACATAGGTGAATACGCATGATATGAGGAGTACAAATACCCGTAGGATTTAGCTAGATCAACAGCGGCTTTTAGTTTTTCTGGTCCGCCTAAAGCTTCACTAATAGGGTGATTATGCGGAACAAAATTGGAGAAGGTTCCCCATGCGTGAACAAAAGCTTTATCTACTTTTAAATCATCATGAATAGTCTGGATGGTGTTTTTTAACTCATCAAAAGTAAAAGCCATTCCAGGCATGTTTACATAATGTGGATACCCGCCATAGATACCAAAATAGATAGCTCCCGGTAGTTTGTCTACATTCGGATTTCTTTTCAGTTTTTCTTTTAACGAGACAAAATGACCGCGAATCTTAGCTTCTTTTTGATATACTTTAGCCATATCTACATAATTACCGCCAGGAATAAAATGGTAGCTCATACGCATCTTACCTTTTTCTTCTTGTAAATTCCAAACGGGGTCAAGAAAGGCAATGCGTTGGTAGGTAGACATTTTACCCTTAAAAAGATGCTGTCCGTTATTGTTAATATTGTATTGCATGCGCGGACGGGCGGAGACGTCAACAATACCCATTACCGCAGATTTTTGATTATACGTGCCCCACCACGGCATGGTCAACCCCGTACCGTTATTGAACAGTTCTAAAGAGCCTACAGATTTTCTATTGTAAGTAGCATCGTCCCATTTACAAAAGCGCCCCCCGTTCATAGGGAAAATATAAGAAGGACAAATAATTCCTTGTTTCTGCGGAATCACGGCAGCACCTTTGTCTTCATCCGTTTTTAGACTGAAAGCCCTAGCCGGATAGCGTAAATCCGATAATTTAAAACTACCGGGTTTGTGATCTACAACTTCAACATCTAGCTGAGCCGTTTTTGGATAAAGCTTTAATTCAGTTGAAATAACAACTCCCGAGGCGATAGAACCATCTTCAAAAGCAGGGTCTGAAAATTGTAGTGATACGGTATACTCACCCGTTTTTGACACCTCAATTTTTTTACTTTTGGAAATGTTGATGGTTTGCTTTTTTCCTTTAGAATCGGTTAAGGTCAATAAACCCGCGGCATTTTCCCACGGGTCCGATTTCCAAACGTGGCCCGATGTTTTCTCGGTAACCGAGAAACATCCTGTTGCCTCATCAACACTAACATTTAATTTTTCATTTTCTAAAACAATAGATTTAACAGGGCCAACATTACCAGTGTTTATAGCGAAGCCATTGTAAAAGCTTAGTCCTGTAATGACCAAAAGTAAGATGGTCAGTTTTGCCGTTTTTCTATTGTTTTTCATTTTCTAAATAATTGATAGTGTTAAACTTTATTCTTTAATAAAATCTTTTATCTCGTTTTTCATCTTAATAAAATGCTTTTCCAAATCGGCATAGTTTCCTTCACGAATCATCTTTTTGTCGAAAAGTGCACTTGCCAAACCGGCACCAACTGCTCCCGCTTCAAAAAATGATTTTATGTTGTCTGCGGAAACACCGCCTGTGGGTAGTAATTTTATTTCGTTTAAAGGAGCTAGAACATCTTTTATGTATTGAACTCCCAACTGCGTTGCCGGAAAGACTTTTACCGCAGAAGCACCCCAAGACCATGCTTTGTAGATTTCAGTAGGAGTATATGCTCCTGGAAAAATAGGAATGTTATTAGCTACACAATGTTTAATTACCTCCTCGTCAATAATTGGGGTTACAATAAATTGAGAGCCAGCATCTAAAGCAATTTTTAAATCTTCCATAGTACAAACCGTACCAGCGCCTACATTAAGCTCAGGATACTCTTTGGCTAAAGTTGCAATGGTTTCAGCAACCTTGGGTGAGTTCATGGTAATTTCAATCGTGTAAAAACCAGTTTTTACGTAAGAAGGCATAATCTTAAGAACCTCTTCCGTTGTTAGCCCTCTTAAGATTCCTACTATTGGGTTTTGGTTGTATTTATCCCATGAAAATGTATTATTCTGCATAAGTCCGTAATATTTGTTGTTGTCCTGTTAGTAATGCTTTTTCTAAAATTTGCTCCTCAAAGCAAACGATTTGTTCGGTTGGTAAAAACGATTCTAGGGCTAGCTTATAGAGTATACTGTATATGCCACTTGCCGCTAGAAAGATGGTTCCGGTCTGGTTCTGTAAACTTGCCAACTCACTACCAATCATAAGTCCTGATAAAAAGTAAAAGTTCTGTTCGCCCGAAACATCTTTTATTAGGGTGTTTGCCCTAATCGAAAACAGTGACTGCATCTGCATGTTTGCCAGTCCGTTCTTAACACCCTCTAAAAAAATAGTTTTAAAAGAAGGGTCCCAAGAAGCTTTGGTTAAAGAGGTGGATAAAATGGTATGATTGCTTATGGTTTCAAAAAGCTCACCGGTCATGTAAGTATTGAAATCATTGAAAACTTCTGCTTCAAAGGCAATGTGTTTACAGTGGGTGCCCGGTAATAATAAGGTTCCCTTTTCGTGTTTAGAAAGTTCGTTTATTAGACCAATGGCCTGAACTTCTTCTCCCCGCATCACATCAGAATCTGTTTTAGCACCCGAAACAAGTAACAGGTCCGGCATATCATCAAAAGGAATATACTTGCTAATTAAATCCTTGCCATTAAAGGCTATGGGCATGTTGGCATAATTTAATTCATGCATGCCTATGGATGACGAAAGCATTCCTGATGCTACAATACAATAGTCATTACTTATAGTACTGTCTAATTTTTTAATCTGATTCTTTAAATACTCGGCAAAAAATTGTTCTTGGGTTAATTTTGATTGCGCTTTAAACTCCTGAAAGCATTTTTTAATGCCCATATCCGTCGTGTGTTCCGATAGAATTTTGAGCGATTCAGTGTCTATTAAGCGTAGTCTAAAATTGGTTGTGCCCCAGTCGCAACTAATAAATTTTTCTGGTAATTTCATTGAAGTTGTAAGGCTTTAGTTACTCTTTTTTTCGCAAGATAATCATCTAGCGCATAAGTAGAGCAATCTACACCAATACCACTATTTTTCACTCCGCCGTGCGGCAGGTATATATCATATTTTACTCCATTGAGTTGTACTTCTCCGAATTCTAGGCGGTTCGCAAAGAATTCTAAAGTGTCATCATTTTTAGAAAACACGTAAGAAGCTAGCCCCGCATCTGTATTATTGGCTAGATCAATTACCTCTTCTTTTGTTTTAAATGGAACAATAAGAGCAACAGGACCAAAAATCTCATGTTGAAGAATTTCAACATCGTTTTTATCGAATACTACTACAGTAGGTTCAAAATAATAGCCGGTACCATCTACAGCCTTGCCGCCATAAAGCAATTGGCCACCTTGTTCAATAGCTTTTTCTACGATGCCTTGGACTTTTGTGACCGATTGTTTGTTGGTTAACGGACCCATATCAGGTTTGTTCTCACGGCCGAAACCTAGTTTAGTAGTTTTAAACTTTGCAACCATACCGGCGGTAAACTCCTCTATAAGAGATTCATGAACAAAAAAACGATTAGGTGCCACGCAAATCTGTCCGCTATTACCAACTTTTAAAGCTGTACCTATATTTACGGCCAATTCTAAATCGGCATCTTCACAAACTATGAACGGAGCGTTTCCGCCGCACTCCATACTGTATCTTTTTATGGATGTTTTTGCACTTTGTGCGATAAGTTTCTGTGCTGTTTCCGTAGACCCTATCATGGTAATCAACCTTGGGATTTTACTTTCGCAAAGTGGAATGCCTACGTCTTTTAAATCACCACAAAGAACAGTTATTACCCCCTTTGGGAAATTTATTTCGGCACACAACTCACCAATAATATAAGCTGATAAAGGTGAAAATTCAGAAGGCTTTAAAATGATGCTAGAGCCGGCAGCCAAAGCAGGACCCAATTTAAAACCTAGGTTTAGAAGCGGAAAATTATAGGCAAGAAAAGCAACGGCAACACCTAAAGGTTGAGATACAAATTGGTGTGTATGTGTACCTTCTTTATCCTCAAGAGGAATATCCTTGCGTTTTTGAATTTCTTCGGAATAGTATTGTAATGAGTTGGTTATACTAGTTAGGTCTTCTTCAGAACCTTCCCACGTTTTGCCCATTTCGTACATAATGCTTTCACGCAGCAAATCGCTATTCTCAATAATTTTGTTTCTAAGCTTATCAATCCATTTTAGACGTTCCTCAAGAGGAAGAACAGACCATGTTTCAAATCCTTTTTGAGCACTTTTCAAAGCTCTTTCTGTATCTTCTGCACTTGCCCAAGCTATGGTAGCCGTTGGTTTTTCGTCCGCAGGACAGATTACTTCAAAAGTTTTATGATTAGAGGCCTCTACTAGGGCACCGTCTATATAAAGTTTCTTATGACCGAATTTTAACTGCTCCATCTTTATGTATTTCTTTATCTAAATAGTATTCTAATTTATCCATATCAACATCAACGCCTAAACCAGGTGCACGGGGTACTTCTAGATGTCCGTTTTCAATTTTGACGTTATGTAGGGTAACCTCGTCACGTAGGGCATTTTCAGTTCTGTCCAATTCCATAGTAGGCAAGTCGTTATACATTCTGCCCGGATTTTTATCAAGGTTGGCAACTAGATGTATGGCGGCACTAATGGCGATCCAAGTTCCCCAAGTATGGGGTACCACATCTTTATTATAGGCCTGTGCTAGCGTTGTAATTCTTTTAGCTTCGGTTAATCCGCCAGTGGCACAAATATCAGGTTGTGCTATGTCTACCGCATCATTATCAAAAAGGCGCTTAAAACCGAATTTTAAATACTCGCATTCACCTCCAGCTATTGGAATAGTCGTGTTTTCTCTAAGTCTTCTGTACCCGTCGTAATCTTCTGGAGAAACAGGTTCTTCAAACCAAGAAATGTCATATTGTTCGGATTTTCTAGCTAGTTCAATAGCCTCTTTATAACTATAGGCGTGGTTGGAATCTATCATCAAACGCATATCGGGTCCAATGGCCTTTCGTATTGCGGCAATATATTTTAGGTCTTGCTGAATGCCCAGACCTACTTTCATTTTTGTGGCTTTGAATCCTTGGGATTTGTACAATAGCGCCTCTTCAACCAAAAGCTCTTCAAGGTTTTCGCTTCGGGTAAAATATAATCCAGTGGCGTAAGGTTCAATAATCGGGTTTTTAATACCGCCCAATAGCACGGAAACGGGCTGGTTTAAAAGCTTACCTTTAATATCCCACAATGCAACATCTATAGCACTGATAGCCGCTTGAAAAGCTCCGCTACGTGCGTAGTCCATAGAGCGCCTGTACATTTCTTGCCAGAGCGTCTCATGTTCCAACGCATTTTTTTCCAATAGGAAAGGCTTGAAAAATTCGACACCGGATTTAATAACTGCCGCTGGACCGTAGCCTTCACCCCAGCCATATGTACCATCATCCAAGGTTATTTTGACGATACATATTTTTCGCGTGTCATACTGCCATTGCGAAAAATAGAAGGGCGTGTCAAGAGTATGAGTAATTACAAAAGGCTCTATCTTCTTGATTTTCATAGTTTAATGTGCTTATAGTTTAAAGAAATGGTTGGTTTAATAATTGGCGTATCCTAAAATACAAATAGCAATAATCAGTACGGCTAAGCCGCCCAATAAAATTTTAAAGGGTTTTGCTGCATTTTTCCATTCACCTTCACGATAGCCCCAAATATTACTAATAATTAAAGCTAGCCCTAAAAGTATGGGCCAGCCTACAACTGGGCCTAAGTTTCCCATAAGTGCAGCTCCTTGGCCATAAACACCAAGTGCCGCAAACCAGAAAATACCGGCTACAACAGCCCATTTTAAAGCTTTGCCTTTGTTGGGAATAGTAAAAGCATCCCATGATTTGTTCTTTATAAAAAGGTAAAGAGCGTATCCTCCATTCATGGCAAAAGCACCTAAAAGAACAACTACCCACGAGGCTAAACTAGCATCTTTGGCATCTACCCCATACTCGTTTACAGCAATTGCTGCGACCGGAGCGGCATTAGAAAAGCCTACGTTTAGAAAGGCAGACAAAACACCCGAAGCTACAGCTATTAAAACACCAATTTTTATAGATTTTGTTGTTTTGGTAGAGTTACTGTGTAATTTATCTCTTTGAACACCAGCTATTGCAGTGATGGCGACCCCAACTAAAAGAAGGGCTACCCCAATCATTATAATAGGAAAAGAAGGCTGTTGGAATGCTCCTTCAATCTGAAAAAGAGGAATAATAGAACCTACGGATGCCGCAAGCCCCATAACAATTCCATAGGTAATGGATATACCGGTCTTTTCAACACTAACACCAAAGAGAATACCTCCAATTCCCCATAAAAAACCATAAAAGGCAGCTAGGAATAAGGTGTTGCTATCTGCTTGTGAAATGATTTCAAAGAGATTTGGAATGACAATGAGCGCCCAGATTAAAGGAAATAAAATCATTGCTGTAAACGTGTGAACAATCCACCAAGCTTCCCATTTTAGAGGTGCTATATGTTTCATTCCTAATCCAAAAGTTCCCTGAAAGAAACTAGCGAATACTATTAAAACAATAGCCAGTAGATAAGTATCCATGTATGTTGATTTGTTTTATTGATGTTCAGATAGTGAGGTGTAGATGTATTCATATCCTCTTGCGATACAAAGAAAATTGAATATGATACAGTGGGATTCTCGAATTTTACCCTAGAGTAACATTATTTTATCCGAGTTGATTTGGGGTTAGAGTTGTGTTATGTAATATAAAGCCAACACAAGGAGCCCTCCACTAAGAGCAACAACCCCGGATAGTAGACTAAAAGATTTTAATAGGCGAGATACGGATACATCGTGTACTTCTTTAAATAACCAAAAGAAACTACTGTTTACATGGATAATACCTAAAGAACCCGCTCCAATTGCCGCAGCGGTAAAGGTTGGATGTAGAGTTCCGTTTGAGACTAATGGGGCAACAATAGATGCGGTAGTTATAAGCGATACCGTGATGGAACCAGTTACCGTAGTGAAGAGAAAACTCAAAATAAAAGGTATAAC
>ENA-ORXM01003823-ORXM01003823.1-marine-metagenome-genome-assembly--contig:-NODE-3823-length-14242-cov-2.269961_pt1 | contig 14242 bp, 8 predicted proteins | sample MGYA00237867_ERZ511480 | MGnify/ENA primary metagenome ERZ511480 (study PRJEB26309, sample SAMN06266103) | marine metagenome | isolation source: Algal blade | place: United Kingdom:Sidmouth, United...
TTCGCCTACTCAATAATCCGACATGGCATCCCGATGGGCGCTTCATCGCGGCGCGTAAACATTTCACGACCAGCCGCTCACTCGGCACAGGCGAAATGTGGCTCTACTCCACCGAAGGCGGCAGCGGCGTTCAGCTGACTAAAAAGCCAAGCGAAGCCCATCAAAAAGAAATTGGTGAGCCGATATTCAGCCCCGATGGCAAGCTTCTATACTACACCGCCAATACGACTTCCGGTCCGATTTTCGAATATGCCCAAGACAGTAATACGGCGCTGTTCGACATTAAAAGCTACGACATGGAAACAGGCGAAACCAAGACGGTTGTACGCCACGCCGGCGGCGCGGTGCGCCCAACGCCCTCACCCGATGGCAAGTCCATGGTCTATGTGCGCCGCGAACGCGCCAAGTCCAAATTATACATCATGGATTTGGAGAGCGGCGAAGCGCGCAAAATCTATGACGCGCTTGATCAAGATATGCAGGAAACATGGGCTGTCCACGGCGTTTATCCGAATATGGATTTTACCCCCGATGGCAAGCACATCGTCTTTTGGGCCGGAGGAAAAATTCGCAAGCTTAATGTCAAAACCGGTAATGTTGAGACGATTGACTTTCGGGTCAATGATAAGCGCGAAATCATGGCCCCGCCGCGTCCCAAAATTGACGTCGCGCCGGATAATTTCTCAACAAAAATGGTACGCTTTGCGGTGACTGATCCGGCGGGCCAAACAACCATTTTTGAAAGCCTTGGCAAACTTTACACCAAACCGGTGTCGCGCGGCACGGCCAAAAGACTGACCGAGCTCCCCGACAATGTCTTTGAGCTCCATCCGACTTACTCTGCCGACGGCAAGAAAGTCGCCTTTGTAACGTGGAATGACCAAGATCTCGGCGCCGTGCATGTCATGGACGTTGCAAGCGGCCGCATCACGACGCTGACGGACACCCCCGGACATTATCGCCGCCCGGCATTTTCTGCCGATGGGAAACTCGTCACCTTTGAAAAAGGGCGAGGCGGAGGAACCCTGGACCCGCTCTATTCCAAAGATAGCGGTATCTATGTTGCCAAAGCCGGTAAAACGCCGAAACTCGTGACGAGCGGCGGCAATAATCCACATTTCGGAACAGATAATGACCGTATCTTTTTCACCCGCAGCCAAGACGGCACGCGGGCTCTGCTGAGCGTTAATCTATCCGGTAATGAGAAACGCACCCATGCCACATCGAAACTGGCGCAGAGTTTCTTTGTGTCCCCCGACGAGAAGAACATCGCATTTCGCGAGAACTATAATCTGTTTGTGATGCCTGCCCCTGTTGGCGCGGCGACGATTGCAACTGGGCCGTCTTCAAATACGCTGCCTGTGACCAAAGTCAGCGTAAACGGATCGACATGGCCAAGCTGGTCACCGGACGGCGCGCGCCTGACATGGACACTCGGCCCGACGCTTTACTCCGTCGACATAGCCGATATTGACGACGATTACAGCCCGCCCACCAAAGGCCAAAGTCTGTCACGCTATGTCAAAGCGGCTAAGCCCGAAGGCTCTGTCGCCCTGACCGGCGCGCGTATTATCACGATGGATGATGATGAAGGCGGCGTGATTGAAAACGGCGTTATCATCGTTGAGGGCAACCGGATTTCCAGCATTGGCAGCGCCGATGATGTCCGCGTCCCGGCCAATATGACGACAGTCGATTTGGACGGAAAAACCATCATGCCGGGCCTGATTGATGCCCATGCTCATGGCCCGCAAGGCAGTGACGAAATCGTCCCGCAGCAAAATTGGTCAACACAGGCCCATTTGGCGCTTGGCGTGACAACTATCCATGACCCGTCCAGCCGCGCCGGTATGATCTTTGCGGCCAGCGAAATGCAGCGCGCGGGCGTTATCCTTGCCCCGCGTATTTTCTCGACGGGCGAGGTCATTTACGGCGCGAAAGCTCCGGGCTTCTTCGCTAATATCTCTAACGCCGAAGACGCGCAGGAACATGTCACGCGCCTCGCCAGTCAAGGCGCGCAAAGCGTGAAAAACTACAACCAACCGCGCCGTGAACAGCGCCAACAAGTTGTCGCTGCCGCAGTTAAGGAAAATATTGCCGTGGTTGCCGAGGGCGGCTCGCTTTATCACATGGACATGTCCATGGTCGTTGATGGCAATACCTCGATTGAGCACAACCTGCCCCAAGCCGAGATTTATGACGATGTGATACAGCTCTATGGTCAATCCGAAGTCGCCTATACGCCGACCTTAATGGTGACCTATGGCGGCGTTCGCGGTGAGAATTATTATTATCAGGAAAGCGATGTGTGGAAGCATCCGATCCTGTCTCAACATGTTCCGCCGCGCACATTAGAGGCCCGCGCCGTTCGCCGCCAAATGGCCCCCGAGGAAGATTATGCCGACGCAGTTAGCGCCGCCACAGCCAAAAAGCTGATGGAGGCCGGAGTCTTGGTCAATATCGGCGCCCACGGACAGCGCGAAGGTCTGGCCGCCCATTGGGAAATCTGGTCCTTCTCTCGCGGCGGCATGAGCCCCGTACAGGCGCTGAAAACCGCCACGATCAACCCCGCCAAGTTCCTCGGCTATGACGATGATCTCGGCTCGCTTGAAAAAGGCAAACTTGCGGACCTTGTCATCCTCTCCGGCAATCCGCTCGAAGATATTCGCCAAACAGATCAGGTCGAACATGTCATGATCGGCGGACGACTCTATGAGAGTAAAACGCTCAATGAAGTGTTTACAGGGGACAGAAAGCGGGAGCCCTATTGGTTCGAAGATGAGTAAAACTTGACCCCGAGATGGCGGTGAGTAATCTGCCTTATGGCTGATTATAAAAACCCAATCACTGAGACTGCATTTAGCGAAGCCCTGACGACCTATGATCGTGAGGGCTTTGTTATATTTGAAAACCTTTTATCGCCTGATGAGCTTTCGGAAATCAAAACTGCGCTGGACCCGCATTTCAATCATTATGGCCGCAATGAATTTGAAGGCCATAAAACGCAGCGCGTCTATTCGCTTATGGCCAAACATCCCGTGTTCACGGATTTAGCCCTGCACCCTCTAACTCTGGCCTTCGCCGAACACTTGATGGGCCCGTCCATGCAATTATCGACCTATGTCGCGATTGATATATCACCCGGCGAGAGCGTGCAGCCTTGGCATTTTGATGAGGGCCACATCACCGCCCCGCGCCCGCGCGGCAGCTGGTCAGTCTCCGCCTTTTGGGCAATTGACGAGACGACCGAGGAAAATGGCGCAACGCAATTCATTCGCGGCTCGCATTTATGGGGCGATGAGCCGCCGCAAAATCACATCAAAGCTGAGCATTTCGATAAGGCCGCAAAGAGTAAAAATGACGGGGAAAGCGGCTTGGATATCTTTACGGCGGCAATGCCCGCAGGATCATTAATGCTCGCCAAAGGCACAGTCTGGCATCGCGGCGGGGCGAATAAATCCGATGCGTCGCGCCTGATTATCACGCCGCAATATAGTGTCGGCTGGACGCGGCAGCTTGAAAATATGCTCCTTGCCGTTCCGCCCGAAAAAGCGGCCAAACTTCCTAAACGCGCGCAAGAGCTTATCGGCTATAATATCCACCCGCCCTTTATGGGATATGTCGATGGCCGGCATCCATCGCGCACGCTTCCGAAATCCTAATCTTCCCGTCGATAAGTCGTAATCGGGCGGTGGATATAGGCCACTAAAACAAAGCTGATAATCATCAATAAATACCACGAGCCAAGTTTGGCCAGTGACACCATATGCCATCCCGCCTCTTGGCCGGGGTAAAGCCACGCTTTAGAAAATGTCGCTATATTTTCGGCAAACCAGATGAACACGGCCACCAGCAAAAGCCCCACTATCAGGGGCATGAAGCGGTGTTTCTCATCCGGTTTAAACCAAATCAGCGCTGGACCATAAAGCAGCGCCGAGGCTGCAAACAATCCCAAACGTATATCAGGGCCATAATGATGGGTGAAGAAATTCGCATAAATTAAAACGGCCAGTAAGGCCTGCCATTTCAGCGGAGGGAAGCGCGTAAACTGAAAATCAAATATCCGCCAAACCCGCGCAATATAACTCCCCACACACGCATACATAAAGCCGCTAAACAGCGGCACGCCCATTATGCGCAACACGCTCGCTTCGGGATAAACCCATGACCCGGCATAGGTCTTAAATATCTCCATCACAGTACCGATGATGTGGAAGGCCATAATGACTTTAAATTCCTCAAAACTTTCCAGCTTCGTCAGTAGCAGCAGGATTTGAATCATCACCGCCATCAGCGTGATAAAATCATAACGCGCAAGCGCCGCGCCATCGGGATAAAACAGAAATGTACCCAGCAGCAGAGCGAGCATCAAAGCGCCAAACAAGCAGGCCCAAGCCTGCTTCACCCCAAAGGATATAAATTCAAATATGAATTTGGTGACCGGGCCGGAAACAAAGCGCGTTCGCAGGCTTGTTCGTAAGGCATGGAGATAATCACGGGGTGAGTATGTCATCGCGATTACATGCCCCAACCTAAATATGATTACTCTGAGTCATCAAAAAATGGCTCACAAATGTCGTTTCGCGCCGCAATCTTTGCAGCCTCGAAGGCTTCAGGATTCGGGGCGTAACGCCGAATGAGAGCGATGCCTTTTGAGTCTTTTAAATATATACCTTTGAAGCCAACCATCACGGATTGCTCATTCGCATCCAATTCGGAAAGATCTGAGATATAGACCGCATCAGTGTTCATATCAAAAATTGTTAATGATCCATAGCCTTCGGTGTATCCGCCGCCAACGCGAAAGTATCCCTCCTCGGTTAAGTCAATCAAACACACCGAATAAGCCAAATCGGGTGAAGACCGCACGATGGTTTGATTTTCTGCCGTAATCATGCGCGGCGCGGAGAACGCATTTACGGGCGTATTTGCGCTGCTGAGGCGCTCATAAGCCCCTTTCATCATTATGCCCGAAATGGCACGCAATGTGGCGTGATAGCCGATGAGTATAGAGAGCAGGAATATGGCAGCGGGGATGATGCGGTGCTTCATGACGCGTCCTCACATGATAGTCGCGTCACCTTGGGGAGGCTAAGCCGCGAGGGCTCTGATATGACCCAGTCCTGCGGTTTATAGAGGCGCAGGGTGAGGTCAAAATTTCCAGCATCGCGATGGGATAAGTCGCCGTCCTTGCTTATCCCGATATTGAAATTATCTGCCGCGCCAAATTGATCGGAATTTATTGAGTAATTTCCGGCCATCTTGGGCAGAAAGTCAGCTTGGTCATAAAGCGTGATAGACCACCACAGCGCGCCCATATCATTTTGCCCTGACAGCTCATAAGTGCAGCTATCGCGCAAAACATCCCCGTCTGCATCCTGCGTGGTTGTGAAATATACGGCCTCACTGCGCGGCAAGGCCATAATCCCGCGCCGCGCGATCATGGCGCGGGTTTTTGCGTCTGTCGCTGTTGTTCCGATGGAGTAGTCCGAAGACCATTGCCCGACCGTAACGCGTTGCCCGGTCTCTTTGCTCGGTATCTTCGCCGCGCCCGTCCACGCCGTATAAGCGCCAATTGCTAGTCCTAAACCGGCGAGGAAAATATATAAGAATATGCGGCCGAATTTACCCAAAACCGGCCCCGCAAAAATAGCCTGCGCTTAGGACTGTAACATCAGAATTTTCATCATGATCGCGCATAGAACACTTACCTCATTTCAGCGATGGACAGGCGAAGCGCCTTAATCTCGCGCAGGATGGCTATGCGGTTAAGTCGCATATTAAACCAAATCTTCAAAGCAATTTGCGCGGAATTTAAAAGAATGGCCGCGCCAGCATAGAATATCTGATCGCGCGTCGTCTCCGCGCCAAAGAATTTTATGATGCAGACAATGAGCAAGGCTCCAAATACGATAATACCCAGCCATGTCATAATATGCATGAAGCGCTGGGGGCCACGAAAACTGTTAAAGACCTCGGCGTAAAACCCTGTTTCATCCAGGCTTTTGTCAATCGCGGCGCTATCACCTTCCGACAAAAGAGTTTGCAAGCGTTTATCAATATCAGTCATGATTATCTCCGTGTGATAAATAGTGGGATTTAAAGTTTTCTCGAATGCGGTGAAGGCGCGATTTGATCGTTCCGGCAGGCACGCCAAGCGCTGCCGAAAGCTCTCGACCTGTCAGACCGTCAATATAGAACAGTTTCAAAAGTAAGCGGTCTTCCCGCGCGAGCTTTGCCAAAACTTGATGCAGGCTAATGCGATCCTCTGGCGGCAGGTTTGAAATATCTTCGGCCAATTCATTATCCAGCTCATCCGTAATCGGAGGCCGCGCGCGCAAGCGGTCCGCCACCCTGCGGCGCACAATTGTATAAGCCCAAGGCGAAAAAGATGACGGGTCTTTGAGGCGATGAATATTACGCGCCATAGTGAGCGCAGCGTCTTGCATGGCGTCGCGCGCCAGTTCCGTATCGCCGCAGCGGCGAAGCGCGAACCGCAGCAATTTGGGATGCCACGCGATGTAAAGCCTCGCAAAGGCGTCGCGATCCCCGGCTTTAGCAAGATCGGCAAGCGCAGCCGTGACGCGCGGCGTCATAGATATCGTTTGACCCTTGGCCAAGCTGTCCCCTTTCAATGCGGTCTCACCCTATAAGTCGGGCGGGAGCATCAAAAGGTTCAAATTATTTTAGATTGCGGCTTTTATCGCCTCAAGCGCCGCGTCGGCGTTTTCCGGCTGGCTTCCGCCTGCCTGCGCCATGCCGGGTTTACCGCCGCCGCGTCCGCCGACTTTTTCCGCGCCTGCATTGACCAATGTCGCGGCGTTATATGTCCCGACCAGATCATCAGATACCGCGACGGCCACAGCGACTTTGCCGCCATCACGCGCCACGAATGCCACGATGCCGCTGCCAAGCCCCGCCAGTTGATCATTAAGCATGGAGCGTAAATCTTTACCCGACACGCCGTCTAAAACACGCGCGACAACGGATACGCCGTTAATCTCCTCGGGGCCGGACGCGCCGCCTCCGCCGCCAAGGGCAAGCTGTTTCTTGGCTTCGGCCAAATCTTTCTCCAGCTGCTTACGGTCTGCAATCAGGCTGGCGATGCGGGTGGGGACATCTTCGGGTTTCGCTTTGAGCGTATCGGCGGCCGCGCGGGTCAGCGCCGCCTGGCCTTCAAGATATTGACGCGCCGCCTCGCCTGTGACGGCTTCGACGCGGCGAATGCCCGCCGCGACCGCGCCTTCAGAGACGATTTTAAACAGAGATATATCGCCCGTGCGCGCCACATGGGTTCCGCCGCATAGCTCAACTGAGTAGGGCTTATCATCGCCGTGTTCCAGCCGATCGCCGAGAGCCAGCACGCGGACTTCGTCACCATATTTCTCGCCGAACAGCGCCATCGCGCCGGCTTCAATCGCAGCGTCGGGGTTCATGAGTTTCGTATCGGCAGGCGTGTTTTGACGAATGACTTCATTGACCTCGTCCTCGACCCTAGCCAGCTCCTCGCGGGTAATGGCCGCGCCGTGAGAGATATCGAAACGGATACGCTGCCCGTCGACCATCTGGCCCTTTTGGGCGACATGCGGGCCCAGGACGCGGCGCAAAGCTTCATGCATGATATGCGTCGCCGAGTGATTATTCTTCGTCGTGTGGCGATTATCCGGATCAACGCTCAGCGTCACCGTTTCGCCCACAGAGAGCCCGCCTTCAAGCTTTCCGAAATGAGCGTGCAAATCGCCCGCTTTTTTCTGAACGTCAGTGATTGTGATCCTCGCGCCGCCGCCTGTTGCGCCGGATGTTGTCACAATGCCTATATCACCGGCCTGCCCGCCGGACTCAGCATAGAAAGGCGTGGCTTTGGTGACGAAAATAATATCCGTATCAAAGGCCTTATCCTCGACCTTACCGTTCACGACGATCGCCGATATTTCGGCGTCCAGCGTCAAATCATCAAAACCGGTGAACTCTGTCGCGCCTATCTCTTCGCGGATCGCCAGCCAGATATCATCTGTCCCGGTGTCGCCCGATTTAAAGCCGGCGGCGCGGGCCATTTCCTTCTGGCGCAGCATAGCGGCGTCAAATCCGGCCTCGTCCACGGTGATGCCTTTGGCGCGCAAGGCGTCTTGGGTCAGATCGATGGGGAAACCGTAAGTATCATAGAGCTTAAAGGCCGTTTCGCCGTCCAGCGTATCGCCCTCGCCCATGCCCGATGTGGCCTCTTCGAGCAAAGCCGTGCCGCGTCCAAGCGTGCGTCGGAAGCGCTCTTCTTCTTGCTCGAATGTGGCTTCAATACTGGCCTGCGCGCGGCCAAGCTCGGGGAAGGCGTCATTCATCTCGGTCACCAGCGCGGGAACAAGGCGGTGCATGAGCGGGTCTTTGGCCCCTAAAATATGAGCGTGGCGCATTGCGCGGCGCATGATGCGGCGCAGCACATAGCCGCGCCCTTCATTGGACGGGCTCACCCCGTCCGCCATCAGGAAGGAACAACTGCGCAGATGATCGGCAATGACGCGGTGGGAGAATTTCGCGTCGCCCTCGGCCTTTTTACCCGTCAGATCGACGGATTGCGCAATCAGGTTTTGGAACAAATCAATATCATAATTATCATGCTTGCCCTGCAAGATGGCGGCAATGCGCTCCAGGCCCATGCCCGTATCAATGGACGGCTTAGGCAGGTCGCTCTGCGTGCCATCGGGATGTTTGGCAAATTGCATAAAGACCAGATTCCAGATCTCTATGAAACGGTCGCCGTCCTCGTCGGGACTGCCCGGAGGGCCGCCCGGGATGTGGTCGCCATGGTCAAAGAAAATTTCGCTACACGGCCCGCAGGGTCCGGTATCGCCCATCGCCCAAAAATTGTCAGATGTGGCAATGCGAATGATCCGGTCATCAGACAGACCGCCGATCTTTTTCCATAAATTAAAGGCTTCATCATCGGTATGATAGACCGTCACGAGTAGCTTATCTTTGGGCAGGCCAAATTCTTTGGTGATTAAGTCCCAGCCAAATTTAATCGCGTCTTCTTTGAAATAATCGCCAAAGGAAAAATTACCCAGCATTTCGAAGAATGTGTGGTGGCGGGCCGTATAGCCGACATTATCCAGATCATTATGCTTGCCGCCGGCGCGCACGCATTTTTGCGACGTTGCGGCGCGCGGCGCATCCGGGGTCTGGTCGCCTGTGAAATAGTTTTTAAACTGCACCATGCCCGCATTGGTAAAGAGCAGGGTCGGGTCATTATCCGGCACAAGCGAGCTGGAGGACAAAACGGAATGATCATTTTTATCAAAGAAGGATAAAAAATCGGCGCGGATATCTTTTAACTTGCTCATATATCGGGCGCGATGCGCCTCCTCTGGCGCAAAATAATCTGCGCATCGGTGAAATCTGTTCCTCTCATATAAAAAGAGCGCTTAGCCAAGCCAAGCGCTCTTTACTGTTTTAAGCAAATTAGACGCGCTTTACGCGCCTAATGCGGTGACATTATCGGGCGCATCGCTGTCTTCACTCTCTTCCGTCTCGCTTGGGACTAAAAGTTCGTCTTCGATTAAGCCTTCATTGGCCCGGATGCGGCGTTCAATTTCATCAGCAATATCAGGATTATCCTTGAGGAAGGTGCGCACAGTTTCGCGGCCCTGCCCGATACGTTGGTCATTATAGCTATACCAAGAGCCGGATTTCTCAACGATGTCGGCCTGAACGCCCAGATCAATGAGCTCACCCGTTTTGGAAATGCCTTCGCCATACATGATATCAAATTCAACTTTGCGAAATGGCGGAGCAACTTTGTTCTTCACGACTTTGACGCGGGTCTGGTTCCCGACAATTTCATCTCGCATCTTAATCGCGCCAATACGGCGAATATCGAGGCGCACAGAGCTGTAGAATTTCAGCGCATTACCACCTGTTGTGGTTTCGGGGCTGCCATACATAACGCCGATTTTCATGCGGATCTGATTGATGAAAATCACCATACAGCCGGATTTTGCGATTGAACCGGTCAGTTTGCGCAGAGCCTGACTCATCAGGCGAGCCTGAAGACCCGGCAGACTGTCGCCCATATCGCCTTCAAGCTCGGCGCGCGGCGTCAGAGCCGCAACGGAGTCGATGACCAGAATGGAGACGGCGCCCGAGCGCACAAGCGTGTCGGCGATCTCTAATCCCTGCTCGCCTGTATCAGGCTGCGAGATAAGCAGTTCATTGACGTCAACACCAAGCTTGGCGGCATAGACCGGATCAAGCGCATGTTCCGCGTCAATAAAGGCCGCAACGCCGCCCGCTTTTTGCGCCTCTGCGATACAATGCAGCGATAATGTCGTTTTACCGGACGATTCCGGTCCGTAAATTTCAATGACGCGGCCGCGCGGCAAGCCGCCTATGCCCAGCGCAATATCAAGACCGAGCGATCCCGTCGGGATGCTGTCAATCTCGACGCTTTCTTTCGCGCCCAGCTTCATCACCGAGCCTTTGCCGTAAGCCCGATCAATCTGGCTTAGGGCGGCATCGAGCGCCGCTTGCTTATTCTTATCGTCCACTTGGTTCACCAATTGCAAATTACCTTTAGACTTGGCCATGTCATACTCCTTGAGTCGTAGCCAGAGCCCTTTGACTACGCAATAAAATTCCGGCTGTGAACGGACTGCCGTGAATCAGTATGTACCGCCTTTGTTCTCATAGCGCAAGCAAAATGTTCTAATTTTGTTCCGTCGGCCGAAACTCGGCCAACGGACTGTTATTTGCGCCAATATCCCCGACCCGCCGCAAAGCGGCGGACGGGCCCCCTCACGGGGAATATTGACGGGCCTTACCCCTTCTTCGTCTCGACCCATGCCTCAACACGCTCTTGAAGAATATTGAGCGGAACGGGGCCGGAGGCGAGGACGACATCGTGGAACTCGCGAATATCAAAATTATCGCCAAGCTCGCTCTTGGCGTCTTCACGCAGCTCAACGATCTTGTTCATGCCGATTTTATAGGCTGTCGCCTGTCCCGGCATCACGATGTACCGTTCAATCGCTTTATCAATATCGTTTTTCGGATTGGGCGTGTTCTCGACCAGCCAGTCAATGGCCTGCTCGCGGCTCCATTTTTTATCATGTAGGCCGGTATCGACAACCAAACGCCCTGCCCGCCATAATTCCATCGCGAGGCGGCCAAAGTCTGAATAGGGGTCTTGATAGAATCCCATCTCTTTGGGAAGAAACTCAGAATACAGTCCCCACCCTTCGGAGTAAGCGGTATAGCCGCCAAATTTACGGAATTTCGGCACGCCCTCAAGCTCTTGCGCGATGGCGATTTGCATATGGTGACCCGGAATACCTTCATGATAGGCCAGCGCTTCCATTTGGTAAATCGGCATATCATTGGTGTCATATAGATTGGCGTAATATGTCCCCGGCGCAGAGCCATCAGGCGCAGGACGGCTATAAAAGGCTTTACCGGCCGTCTTTTCGCGGAAGGGCTCTACAGCTTTAACGATCATGCTCGCCTTGGGCTTTGTGATAAACACATCATCCAGACGGGTTTCCATGACGTCGATTAGGCGCACAGCTTCGTCCAGATATTGCTGCTTGCCTTCGGGGGTGTTCGGATAGGTAAATTTCCCCTCAGGGTCCTCGCGCATGTAAACGAAAAACTCTTGCAACGTCCCTTCAAAACCGACCTTTTTCATGATTGTGCGCATTTCGTCGTGAATACGCGCCGTCTCGGATAAGCCGAGATTATGAATTTCATCGGCGCTCATATCCGTAGTGGTCATTTGCTTGAGGCGGTGTTTATAAAAATCGCCGCCCTCAGGCAGTTTCCACACGCCGTCATCCGTTGTCGCCGTTTTGGCTTGGGCTGCAAGGCTGTCTTGGAGCGCCAAATATGACGGCTCGAAACTCGCCAGCAGAGCCGCTTCGGCTTCGGCAATGAGGTCATCTTTACGATCCTGACTGATCTTGAGCTTGCCGACTTTTGTCTTAAAGTCTGCAAGCAGGCTGTGATCCGGCCCGTCATCAAAGGGCGCGCCTTTGAGCAGATTGCTTACATCGGATTGCAGCAGGGCGTAAACAAAGGCCGGGGGCTGAATGCCCATTTCCGCGCGCTTATCCGTGCGCTTCACAATTTCATCCAAATAGCCCGGGATCGTTTTGATACGCTCAATATAGGCCACGGCGTGCTCTTCGGTCGTCACGATATGCTGATTGATCAAAAAGGCTGGAATGCCGCTATGCGGGCCAAACATCTGGTTAAAGGAATAGCCGTGATCCCGCCATTTATAGCCGGCAATCTCGTCCTCAAGCTGTTCTTCCATCATGCGATAGGACAGCGCGCGATCCGGCGACAACGCTTTGGGGTCAAATTTATCGCGCATCTCGGCCAAAGTATCTTTGGAGATTTGAAGCTCTTTGGCATCATTGGCCTCGGAGGCATCGTCCCATTTGCCGTAATCCGGCATGGCGCGAATACCCAAATAGGTTTGCGACATCGGAGAGCGCATTATGGCGTCCGTAAAGGCTGTCTCGAAAAACGCGTCTATCGCCTTGTCATTTTCTGCCAGCTGTTCGGCGGAAACGGTGACCGCCGGTATGGTCGTGTCATTGCCCGCAGGCTGGCAGGCCGCCAACATCAATACGGATACGGATGTAATTAAAATCTTGCGCATGAGAATCCCTCTTTTTTAAATATTAAGAGCGTGTAGCGCGAATAATCCATAAGAAAAAGGCCCGTCACAGCGGGCCTTAATCACAATATTGGGTTTGACGTCCTAGAAGCGGGCTTTGAAGCCGATATTCACGGCATGCGCCTCTGTATCTGCGTTGGAGACCACTTGCGGCGCCACGAACGGTATGAAGCCTTTATTATAGACATATTCCGCGCCAAAATCGAGATATTGGTTAATCTCGCGCTCAATACCGAGAACATGCTGTTGGTTCTCGTCAAATGTGACCTCTTGGCCAAATACATTCGTCCCAACATAGTCGCTGTCGCTGATATTGCCAAAGCTTGTGACAAGCGAGATCGGCGTCACTTTGCCTAAAATTGTTGGCTTAATGCGGGCCTGCGCGACCAATACGGAGAGCTTCTCGTCAAAATTGAGGCTTCCATCCGCATTAAGATATTGCGGCTCGATTGTCCCGTCAGGCGATTGCGGGATAGCCGCAGCCCAAGGCTCCATCGTGGTCGTATATTCAACCATCATATCAACATAGGGATGATTATATTCTGCAAAGGCCGATACCGCCGCATTCGGATAGTTGATCAGGTTTGCCGGAGGCGTTCCTGTTAGGCGATCCTGGAATGTGTGGGCCGTGAAGTTGTCGCGATAAATTGTATCATGGAGGTAACTCGCGCCAACCGTGAACGCGCCGCCATTATTGAACAAGAATTCTTTCTCAAGACTTGCCGCATAATTCTGGATGTTGTTCTCTTCATCCGCAAAGGCTGTGCGAAGTTGACGTCCGCCGCTAAAGGCTGAAACAGTCGCTTTCAGGCCATTTTTGTAATAGCCAAGCTCCAAAACCGGTTGATCAGACACAGCCCAGAAATAATGCTGCGCTTCGGTGTGCGTGAACGGGTTGTAGCCATCAAAATTACCAAAATCGATCGTTTTGCGGCCAAAGGCAGCATAGAATGGCGTCTTGTCTAAATTACCAAATGTTACAAAGGCCTTGCGAAGCTGGAACTCATCTTGCGACGCGCCATATTCTGTTTCTGAATATTCAGGCTGTAGATAAACTGTTGTCCAATCGCCAAATGTCGACGTAATTGCCAGCGCCGCATTATTGATCGCAAAGACACCGGAATTGGTATCCGTGCGATTTGTAAAGAACGGGAAGCGCGACAAGATCGGGAACTGACCCGGAAGCTCTGTCTGCTGATACATGAAGCCGCCTTTAACGCCGCCGCCAATATAGAGCGAATTTGGCGCAAGAACGCCATTCTTGCGATGCTGCAAAAGCGTAACCGTCTTACCGGTTGTGTTTTCCTGCCAGTCGAGCATGCGGTCCGTATGCGCGGCGCTTGTGCGCACTGTGACGCCGCCAATGTCAAAAGATGGATCATTATAGGCATATTGCGGCGCGGCATAGGCCGGAGCCGAACTGCGTCCGCGCAGACCAAATAAGTTGGACAGGGTGCGTTTTGGCGCGGGCGCCGCTTGCGGGGCCGGAGCATATTGCGCCGGTTGATAGCCATATTGAACGGGCTGTGGATTATACTGGGCGGGCTGCTGTTGATATTGAGCCGCGTAACA
>ENA-ORXM01003825-ORXM01003825.1-marine-metagenome-genome-assembly--contig:-NODE-3825-length-14235-cov-3.840444_pt1 | contig 14235 bp, 11 predicted proteins | sample MGYA00237867_ERZ511480 | MGnify/ENA primary metagenome ERZ511480 (study PRJEB26309, sample SAMN06266103) | marine metagenome | isolation source: Algal blade | place: United Kingdom:Sidmouth, United...
TCAATGTTATAATAAAGAGTTATATAAAAGCCTAGGTAAGGATGAAGTTAATAGTGATCATTTGTTGGCCCGGGCAATTGATTTAAGTGTAGATGGAACAAACTTCGAAAAAACTGAAGATAGAAAGAAAATTCAAAGATACATCTGTGATCAATATTGGTTTGATAGGTTCTATAATTCGATATTTAGTTATTATCCTTATGAACCTAATATTTCTGCAGGATTTGGAACGACACAAATTCATCTAGGTTTAGATTCACCTAAAGGAAAAAGATCTTGGTCTTATAATGGTCATAGTATCCTAGCTGATCCTGAATCAAGAGAGTGTTTTCTTGATGATCGAGTTAATCTCCCCAATTAATTAGAGACTGAATTATTAATTGACACCTCTGTAAATACTACTTCATTAACTAAGATAATTTAAATATAAGCTAAGATAGTTTTATGAATAAATTTGTTGCAATTTTTGTCTTGTTCGTTAGTTTTTCAACTTATGCTTTAGAGGACTTAGGAACTACAAATCTTAATAATCCTATTGTTAGAGCTCTGGGGAAGGGAATACCTGTTTTAGTGAAATTTGAAATGGGAAAAGGGTGCCCTCCATGTGAAGCTTTAAATAAAGTCTTATTAAAAACTGTAGATAAATCAAGCATGGAGATTGCTACTATTGATTTATTAAAAATGAAAAAAACTAGAAATGTGAAGTTTAGTAATTGTTCTATCTATGATGAGTTCGGAAATATAGAATCAGAAATTAGGTTGTATTCAAAGTTTACACGCTGCTTATATAGAAGTATTGGTACACCTTCCTACTTTTTTCTTAATCCTGCCAATGAGTCTATCTTAAGTTTAAAAGGAAATAATCCTAATAAATTTAAGTATAGTGATCTTATAAATAATCTAGTCAAAGACGGTTATAATACTAAAGATTCGTTAAATGCTAGTACTGAAGTTCTTAGTTTACTTGAGTCCATTTTAACGCGCTCTAGTGATGAAAGTTCAGTTCAATTATCAGATATTTATAATAAAATGAAAGATCCAAGAATGGGAGAAAGTGAAGTTAAAGATGGGGGAGCATCGCTAGTTGATCTTGAAAATGACCTGAGAGGTTTTGAAATGAGACTGAAAGAGTTTGAAGTAAGTTTAAATTTTAGAGAGTCAGATATTAAGTTCAAAGAAAGAAATATCAAAATCAAAGAACAAGCTTACAAAGATAATCTTAAAAAGCTCATAGAAAAAGAAGCCAAGCTTAAAATTGAAAAAAGTGAATTAGAGGCTTTGAAAAGAAGGTTAGAGAGCAAATAAATTATCATTGAACTTTACCCAAGACTTTGTAATGACTTGGAAGGTTCTTTCTAAATTTCTCATTTATAATGAAAATAAATCCAAATCCCATATTAAATGTTTTGTTCATCTCATGGTCATCGAGTTGACTTCTGATTTGTAATTCTTCAAATAATTGATGCTTTGGTAAGTCTTGAATTAGGTATTTAAAGCTGGGATTAATTCTCGAAACATTTTCAAATCCTCCTCCAGTGATATGGGCCATTCCTTTAATCATGTTAGGAAAGTTTTTAATTAAAGCCAAAACTTCGGTCGTATAAATCCTAGTAGGTGCTAAGCATTGCTTTAATAAGTCCGTTTCATTTTTGTTTATTAGTTTTCTTATTAACGAAAAACCATTAGAGTGGGGACCGCTTGAGGGTATTCCTATAATTAAATCATTTGATTCAACTGTAGAGCCATCGATGAGTTTATCCTTATACACTTCACCTACACAAAATCCAGCCAGATCATATTCTTCGTCATTATACATCCCAGGCATCTCTGCTGTTTCTCCTCCCATTAAGGCAATTGAATTATCTTCACAGGCCCTAGCGATTCCTCGTACAACTTCAGTATGAATTGTAAGATTCAATTTACCTGTTGCTAAGTAGTCTAAAAAAAATAAAGGTTTAGCTCCTACACATAATAGGTCATTCACACACATAGCAACTAAGTCTTGACCAATTGTATGGTGTATCCCAAGTTCAAGTGCCAGCTTTAGTTTTGTGCCCACTCCATCAGTGGCAGCTGCAAGGTATTTATCTCCTTGATCATAGAGGGCACAAAAACCACCTATACCAGATACTACATGTTTATTGAGAGTCTTTTGGGAAAAAGGTTTTATTCTCTCAACGAATAAATCACCTTTTTTAATATCTACTCCTGCATCTTTATAAGTAATCATTTTTTCTCCTAATGATTAAAATGTCTAACCCCAGTAAATTTCATCGCAATATTTAAATCATTACAAGTCTGAATGACTGCTTGATCATTTTTACTTCCACCTGGTTGAATAACTTGGTCAATATCAATCTCGGTACAAAGTTTAACAATGTCATCAAATGGAAAAAATGCGTCTGAAACTAATATACTTGATTCAATCTTATCTTTTAACTCCGAGTTATTTTTATAATCATAATGTTTCTTTGCAGCAAGCGCGAAACTATCTAGTCTATTTGGCTGAGCACACCCTGCACCAGAGACCCAAAAGTTTAAATCTGATCTTGATACAATATTGACAGCATTACTTTTAAGATATTTACAAGTGATCACTCCAAATACTCCAAGATCATCTTCTTTAAAAGATTTTTTAGTTACACTTATTATCTCTTTCGAATAATGAATATCCGTATCTTGAATAATATCTAAACCTGTTAATTGTCTTATAGATTTCTTCTTTAATTTCTCATACGGTGAGATTTGATAAAGTCTAATATTTTTCTTTTGAGTTAGGATTTTAATTGCCTCTTCTGTGAAGCTAGGAGCGATAACTATTTCTATAAACTTAGAGTTTAAAAAATTGGCAGATAATCCATCAATTTCGGTATTTGAACTGATAATACTACCAAAAGCACTTATTGGATCACAGTTCCATGCTTTTTCAATTGTTTTCTCCAGTGAACTATTTTTACTAGAGCAAACTCCACATGGAGCTCCATGTTTATAAACGGTCACATGTTTGTAAGTAGGAAGCATAACACTCAGCTCTGATAAGAGATTTAGGGAGTTTTCCATATCAAGGAAGTTATTATAGCTGAATTCTTTCCCATGAAGTTGTTTGCCAGCTAATAGGTTAGGTGTGGAAGAATTTGGGATGTATATAGCTTTTTGATGAGGGTTCTCACCGTAGCGTAACTCAAAATTTTCTCGAGAAAAAACTTCTGCTATAAGCCTATCATAATGATAAGTATGAGAGAAAATTTTAAGCGCCATCTCTTTTCTAAAGAGTTCAGTTGTTGAGCCGTTTTGATTTTTTAATTGATCTATTAAATTGGGGTAATCTTTAATGTGCGTCACTGCACAAGTATGTTTGTAATTTTTCGCTGCAGCTCTTAAGACAGTAGGTCCTCCAATATCAATCGATTCAATTAATTGATCCAGATCTTCAGTTTGTTCCATTTTTTTCTCAAATGGATAGAGATTACAAATGACTAGATCAATAGATAATAAATCTGCCTTTGTCATCTCTTCAAGATGATTTTTATTATCACGATCAAAGAGTATTCCAGCACTTACCTGATAACTTAAAGTTTTTACTCGTCCATTTAATATCTCAGGATTTTTTGTTATTTTCTCAATTGGAGTAATTGTATAACCCAGATCTTGAAGATATTTAGCACTTCCTCCACTTGATAGTATTTCTATGTTAAACTCTTTTAAAGTTTCTGCAACACTTTCTAAGTCCGTTTTATCAGAAACAGATATTAAACATCTTCGGATCTTCATCTTCTCTCCTGTGATAGAACATATTCTCTGGCATTGTTAAATATTGTTAATGCTTCAGTTGTATCTAAATTAAATTTTGCGTTTTTAGGATCAAGCATTTTATATATTCCTGCTTCCGGATGAGGCATAAGACCTAAAGTTGTACCGTACTTACATGTAAGAGCAGCGATGTTTTGATGAGATCCGTTTATATCTTCTGAATAAAATAGGGCCGCTTCTTTACTAATTATTGTTTCCCTATCTCTAGCAAAAACAACTCGACCTTCACCATGTCTAACAGGGAGTCTTAAACTTTCAATACCTTTAGTCCAAATGCATTCACTTTGAGAATTTACTTTTAAATCTACCCACAGGTTAATAAATTTCCCAGATCGATTTTCATCCAGAGCAACACTTTGAGTTTGCCCTTGATCAAATACTCCCAGGTAAGTAAGAGCTTGAAAGCCATTACATATTCCAATTATTGGCTTTTTAGCTTGGTAGAAGTTATCAAAGTCTGTTTGTAAATACTGCTTGAATTTAAGTGCTAAAATTTTGCCACTTTTAATCTCATCTCCAAAACTAAACCCTCCAGGTAAAGATAAAATGTCAAACTCTGAAAGTGATCTAATCTTAAAAATTAAGTCTTGAATGTGAACAATCTCTGCCTCTATATCGGCTAATTCAAAGGCCTTTTTTGTTTCTAACTCACAGTTTATACCATCTCCGCTCAATACAAGGGCTTTCACTCTAGAACTCATTATCACTACTCCATAATGCCTCTAATTCTTGAAGATCAATTTTTTGATTATTTATCTCGAGGTTATAATTACTTATTGTTTCACCTATTTTATGAAATTCTGAATACTGACTTAGAGTATCGAAGAATTCTTTTTTCGCGCTAATTATAAAGCTTCCACTTAATTCATTAAATAAATATGCTAAGTGATCAAAGTTTTGATCAATGAGCTTACATCCGATTTGATTTCCAAATGTTGATTCACAAATTGAAGTGATGAGTCCACCATCTGAGATGTCATGAATACTAGAGAAGATATTATCTTTAATTAAAGAATGAACTTTTTTATAGAATATTGAATTAAGTTTAGTATCTATGGGAGCTGGAGTTGAGTTTTGAAATTTATATAAATATGTGAGTTCTGAAATATGGACTTCTTTGAAGATGTTATCTAGCTCATAAGGAGTGACAAGATATATATCCTCCCCGGGATTTTTAAAACTTGCACTTTGGATATTAGCCAGATTTGTTTTACCAATGGCAGTAATTAAAAGTGTAGGTTCTATAGCTATAGAGGTATTTGTAGATTCATCATAAAAGTTATTTTTCATGGAATCTTTACCACTTATTAGAGGAGTTGAATAATCCATTGCGGCCTGATAAAGACCCTCGCAGGCCCTCACTAATTGTGCTGTTCTATATTGTGCTTGAGGATTTTTGGGACTCTCAATTGGGTCGGCCCAACAAAAATTATCCAAGATTGCCATATGTTCAGGATCAACGCCTACACTAATGAGATTTCTTATGGCCTCATCAACACTATGTTTTGCCATTAAGTAAGTATCAAAATAAGAGAGCTTGGGAGTTAGTCCACAACTTATAGAGATAGCATTATCTTCCTCGCCTCCATATTGAGCTAGCCAAACCACACTCGCATCATTGGGAGTGTTATATTTCTTTCCATCAAAAGTCTTTAAGAGAGTACTTGATTTTACCTCTTGATCATATTGAGAAATATATTGCTTTTTACTTCTAACATTTGGTGTTGAAAGGATATCTTTAATGATCTTTGAAAGCTCACTAGGTATTGTGGTCCTCAGATCTTTTCCATGCCAAAATGATCTCTCAAACTGAGGTGTATAATGACCTTTTAGTTTAAGATCTATATCTTGATTATGTAAGAAGTCCAAATTTATATAAGCACAGATCTTTTCTTTGTAAGTAATATGTAAATAACCTGAGTTCGTGAATTCACCAATATGACTAACTTCTACATTATATTTTTTTGCTAATTGTTCAAATTCTTTTTTCTTATTAGAATTTACAGCAAGAGTCATTCGCTCTTGACTTTCACTTATCATAATTTGGAATGGTTGTAGACCAGGGTATTTTAATGGCACGTTTGCTAGATCTATAATGGCTCCATCCGTTGTTTGTGCCATTTCGCCAACACTTGAACTTAGTCCTCCAGCTCCATTATCTGTTATACCAGTGTAGAGTTGCTGATCTCGAGCATCTAGAATAAAATCCATAACTCGTTTTTGAGTGAAGGGATCTCCGATTTGGACAGCACTGCTTGGTGATGATTCATCTAACTCAAGGGAACTGAATGTTGCCCCATGAATTCCATCAAGTCCAACTCTTCCTCCAACCATATAGATTAAATCACCAACGTTATATGGTTTTTCAAAGCTCTCATGTTGACCAACCTTATGAGGTATCACTCCAATAGTTCCACAATACACTAAAGGTTTGCCCATAAAATTATCATCAAAAACAATGGCTCCATTAACAGTTGGAATCCCTGATTTATTGCCACCGTCTTTAACTCCTTGATGAACTCCATCTAGGATTTTTTTTGGATTCATTAAAGATTTTGGAAGATCTAAACTTTCAATGTTTTTTTCAGATCCAACACAAAACACATTTGTATTGGCAATAGGCATGGCCCCTAGACCACATCCTAAAATGTCTCTATTCAGTCCAAGTATTCCTGTCAGGGCACCACCATAAGGGTCAAGAGCACTAGGTGAGTTATGTGTTTCTACTTTGGCACAAATATCAAGAAATTTATCAAATCTTACTATTCCGGCATTGTCATGAAATAGACTTTTGCACCAATCTAATTTATCTCTTTCAATGAGATCATAACTGGCTTTTTTTATTTTATCTTTAAATAGAGAAGTGAGTTTCATTTCTCCTATTTTCAAAGGTGTATCATCAGATTCAGTATAGTGTATCGATGAGGAGAAGATTTTATGTTTACAATGCTCACTCCAAGTTTGAGCAATAATTTCGACCTCTAGGTCAGTGGGATTATTTAGAAATTTCTTTCTTGTCTCATCACTTAAAAAGTATTTTTTTAAAATTTGAATCTCATTTAAATTAAGGGCCCAACAATTATCTTGAGATAATTGTAAAAACTCTTCATCACTCAGCTGGCAATCATATTGATTGATTTTGATTTCATTTTGTACTGATTCACTTTTATTATAATCAGTAAATCTTGTTTCGTAGTCTTTAGAGGTTGTAGGTCCCGTTGAGAAGTTATTGAGTAAATGATTGCCGTAATCAATGAAGTTTGAGCTTTCAAATTTTTTATCTGAGTAAAATATCTCACCAGTGTGGACTTGTATGTTAATACCAAACTTTTCATGAATGCATTCACTTACTGAATTTGCAAGGTTATCAGTAACCCCGAATTTATAATTTTTATCTAAGTAAAACTTATAGTTTGATTGAGCATGATTCGTAATTATATCTTCTGAAATAGTTGAACCTAAAACCTCATGAGCTATAGTATTAAAGATTTCCTCATTTATTTCTTCCGACTCTAATAGGTAAACTTTGGCTTTTGAAAATTGTTGAACTTGTTTTGTAGCAATTTCAATTCTATATCTTTTCATTTAAGCTCCTGCGATTAAGAACCAGATGTTCAAATACTTGAGGATAGAAAATTTTTTCAATTTCTTTACCTCGTCTAGTAAATATTTCGAGACTATCAGTAATTTCTTTTGAGAAACAAACTTGGGAGATAATAGGGCCTGTATCAATACCTTCATCTACATAATGAATAGTAATTCCGCCAAAATTATCTTTGGAGTTAAAACTATCTCTGTAACCATGGGCGCCTTTAAACTTTGGTAATAGACTAGGGTGAATATTAACAATTTTACGCTGATAGGAGTCAATAAATTTAGGACTAAGAATTTGCATGTATCCAGCTAGAAAAATCAGCTCAATTTTATGAGCTTGCAAAAATTTTATGATTAATTGTTCTTGATCTTTGGATTTGTTAAAAATATGTACTTTTTCATCATATTTTTTCATTCTTTCTATAAATGGTGCTCTAGTATTATTTGTAATGAGTAGAGGAAGTTCCATCGTTGATTGTTGCTTTGCCTTTAGATACATTTGTTCTGCGATAGAACCAGAAAGGCTAGCAAAAATGGCCGTTTTAAATTTCATCAACTCCCTATATCAGTCCTGAAGTATTCACCATCAAAGCTTACAAATTCTAATGCTTCGTATGCTTTGGCTATTGCTTCTGTCCTATTGGAAGCTGTAGCTGTAATTCCTAGAACTCTTCCACCAGTATTTATTAAAATATTATCTTTTCTTGAAACTCCGGAAAAGAATAACTTTCTTGATTTAACGTTAAAAAAATCTGGGTTAATTTTAATCTCATTATGTAGATTAAGCGGTGTTTCAATTCCTGGATATCCACCACTAGCTTTAACAACATGGCAGGTTGATTCATTTGAGAGATGGAATTGATCTTTTATGAGAGTTAGCTTTTTATGAGCACACGCATGGAAAATCTTTGCAAGATCTCCATCAATACGTGGGATAATAACTTGGGCCTCTGGGTCTCCAAAGCGAGTATTAAATTCTAAGACTTTTAAGTCACCATTTTCACATCTCATAATCCCAGCAAAAAGGATTCCTTGAAATTGAATGTTTCTTTGTTTCAGAGAGGAAAATAATTTATCTAGTATTTGTCTTTGAATATATTGTCTTTCATCGTTTGTGATCCAATCTGCTGGAGAATAACAACCCATTCCTCCTGTATTATGACCAGTATTCCCATCACCTTGCTTTTTATAATCACAAGCATCACCGATATATAAATGATCAACTCCATCACTAATTGCAAAAGCTGATAATTCTTTTCCAATTAGTTTTTCTTCTATTAAAACATGAGTAGGGTTTTCAAGTCCAAGTGGGTTTTCTAAACACAGAAGTCGCAAGTCATTTTGTGCTTGTTCTATTGTGTCACAAACAAAAACACCTTTTCCACTTGCAAGTCCATCAGCCTTAATTACTAGTCCATTTTTAAAAGGCCAAGTTTTTATAAAGGCCAGTGCGGCTTCATAATTAGTAAAAAAATCAAACTCTGCGGTAGCAATGCTGCTTTCTTTCATTAATGTTTTTGAGTGAAATTTAGATGACTCAAGCTTAGCCCCTTCTCTTGATGGGCCTATAGTCGCTATCCCATTTTTTGATAAAAAATCAGCCATCCCCAATTCAAGGTATTTCTCTGGTCCAATGACGGCCATTGAAATAGATCTTTGCTTACAAATTTTTTCAAGAGTATCAAAGTCAGTTGGATCTTCATTAATACATGGAATATCATCAATCAACGTTATTCCTGGATTACCTGGCATCACAAAAACCTTATCAACAAGTGGAGATAGAGAGAGTTTCCATGAAAGTGCATGCTCTCTTGCTCCTTTGCCTAAAACTAATATATTCATTGCTGCCCTTTATAATATTGCTGAAAATAGTGTTGTACTTGATATTGATCGTCATTTGTCTTTTCTCCGACTAACCGAGAGAGAGTATTCGTAAAAGCTGTATATAAATCTTGAGTTTGATTTAGAATATTCTCAGGTAGTTTGGATGGAAAAATTTCTCGATTCATCATTTCCTCTTTCCAAGTTTGAGGATAACTCTGCTTATATGCTTTTAAATCTTTAAACCAATCAGAATTTTTATAAAAATCTCTTAAAAATTCTTTAGATAATAAAATGTTGTTTTTTTCAATTCTAAGCTCATCTAAACCGATGGTGTCTACCAAAAAAACATTTCTATTTTCATCAAGTGCAAATTCAAGCTTTCCATCGATAAGCTTTAAATTTTCTTTTGAAAATAATTCTTGGAGTAAATAGGCAATGTTTTTTGATAGTGTCATTAACGAATGAAACTCTTCATCAGACAATGCGGCAATTTCTTGAGCCTCCTGATAATCAATATACCTATCACTTGGTTCTAGCTTTGTAGAAAATTCAACGAGAGGTTCATTAAACTCTTCAATAGAGAAGTCAATGCTTTGGAATTCATCTCTGTTAATACGCTCATCAAAAGTCGCTCTATTATAGATCTTAAATCGAAAAATTATCTCAAGCGGTATTAAACATGCTCTACTATTAAGTGAGTAAAAACTTTTAGGATTCTGGTAGGGGACATGGATTTTTTTTACCTTTAAGGTATTATGATCAAACCCTAAATAATGGTTTGGAATATTAAAATGATTTAAGTATTCAAAAAAGAGTGAACCCATAGTTGCGAGATTTTTTCCTTTGTTTTTTATCTTATCAGGCATCTCGCCCCAATCAAAGATTGAATACCTATCAGTGAATTTAAAAATGATATCAGAATCACTTTCATATATGTCTTTTACTGATCCTGAATAAATTAAATCATTTGTGCTCAAGAAACTCCTTTCCTGTTGGATAATCTCCAGTTAAACAAGCACTACAAATTTTTTCTCCAAGTACTGATTTTAAATCATCTTCTGTTTGATAGATAACTTTATTGCATCCTAATAAATCTGTAATCTCTTCTTTCGTTTTATTAAAAGCAATGAGATCCTCTGAGTTTGGAAAGTCTATTCCATAACCGCAAGGGTGAGTTATAGGTGGACAAGTTGACGCAAAATATACTTCTTTTGCTCCAGCATCTTTTAACATTTTTACGATTCTTTTAGAGGTCGTTCCACGCACGATACTATCATCGATAACTAATAGATTTTTTCCTACAATATCTTCTTTGATGGGTAGTAGCTTTAATCTTACAGCATTTTCTCTACTATCTTGAGTATTGAGGATAAAGCTTCTTTGAATATATCTATTTTTATTTAAAACAGGTCTAAGTGGCAGAGCTAATTCTTCAGAAATTGCCGTTGCTGCAATTTTACTCGTTTCAGGAACGGGAACTACAAAATCTGGAGATATTTCATTGTCTTGAATAAGCTTTTTTATTTTTTTACTTAATGATCTTCCAAGATTCAACCTAGAAGTATAAATACTTTTTCCATCTAGAGTACTTTCAGGATTAGAAAAATAGACCCATTCAAACATGCATTGTTTTTTTTTGTCCGGATTTATAATTGAAGAGTGAAGCTTACCATCTTTAGAGATAAAAATTATTTCACCTGGTTCCAGATCACGCTCAACTTTATAGCCTAGAAATTCAAGAACAAATGACTCACTTGCTAGAGCATAACAATCTTCTTGTTCCGTTGATTTTTTTCCTAAAATTAATGGTCTAATACCATTTGGATCCTTACACGCAAATAATCCAAAAGGAGCGATGGTTCCTACTATAGAATATCCGCCCTTAGCATATTCAAAGAGATACCTGATAGCACTAAAGAGAATTTCAGGATGAAATTCAGTATGTTCAAATTCATTTTTTTTGAGAATATAAGCAAGGTAGTCGCTAATTAGATTAATGAGAACTTCACCATCGTTTTTAGAGAATAAAAATCTCTTCTTCTTTTGAGTAAGAAAATCTTTAAGTTCATCAAAATTTACAAGATTACCATTGTGAGCAATTCCTAATCCATAGGGATAATTAAGAGTCATCGGCTGTACATCATTAATATCTAACTTTCCAACTGTAGAATATCGTGTATGACCAATACTCATCTGTCCTGACATTTGTGCAAGAGATTCAGGAGTAAAGACCTTATCAACAAACCCTTGGTTTTTTTCTAAAGAATATTGATGATCATCAAAGTCATAATTGAGAATACCAGCTGCGTCCTGACCTCTATGTTGTAGCAGTAGAAGCCCTTGATATGTTTCTAAGGGAGCTTGGGAAGTACCTATGATGCCGATGATTCCGCACATAGAAATATAACCTTCTTTATAGCTTTTCAAAATGTGTTGATTCACATATTGATTTTTTTTATTACACTATAACTGTACTAGTTTAAGGAGAATGTTGGCAATAACACAGTCATTTAAAAAGGTAGGGATTCTCGGTTCAGGTCAACTTGCTTGGCTTTTAAATAAATCTTCAAAGAATCTTAACATTCAAACTAAAGTTGTTGGTGCAAAAGGGGATCCGGCCCAAAAAAATTCTAATGAATTTTTAGATAGTATAGAAATTGATGAAATTGGTGCATTTTTTAAAGATTGTGATGTTTTAACCCTTGAGAGTGAATTTCATTCAGTTGATTTTTTGAGGGGTATTGAAAAGGCCTCAGGCAGTCATTTCCATCCGCGAATTGAAAATTATGAGTTAATAAATTCTAAGTTGAAAGAGAAGGATCTTTTTAAGAAATATTTCGAAGTTATACCATTTTCTACAATAGCTAATCGCTTTCCTTGTATGATGAAACACAGTTCGGGAGGATATGATGGGTATGGAAATACTATTATTTATGATCAGAATCAAAAAATTGAGTCAAGTAAAGAGCACTTTTTCGAGCCCTTACTTGATATTAAACGAGAGATAGCCACGATTGCTTTTTCTAATGCAAAATCTATTGTGGTTTACCCCTTTGTAGAAACTATTCAACGAAATTCACAATGTTTTGAAGTTAAAATGCTAAGTCAAAAGTTTGAGCAGCTTCAAAACATTATTAAAACGATCATGAAAGATCTGGAATATGTAGGCTCTCTTGCGTTTGAATTTATTGAAACTAAAGATGGTAAAATATATTTTAACGAGACTGCACCAAGAGTTCATAATAGCTTTCATCTAAGTAGTGATTGCTTTGATGTGAGTCAGTTTGAAAATCATTTAAGGGCCATTACTGGTCTAGAAATTCTAGCTCCCCAAGCTATTGGAAACTTTGGCGGAATGATTAACTTAAGTTTTCAGAAGGATCCATCAAACTTAGATTTAAATTTTAAAAACGAGAAAATCAACGTGTATAATTATCACAAAAGCTTTAGGCCAAATCGAAAATTAGGGCATATCAATTATAATGCCGATAAAAAAGAAGATGCTTGGGCCATGAGAAATTTAATATTAGAACGAATAGATAAATTAGGAGACACATCATTATGAAAGTCGCAGTAATCATGGGAAGTGATAGTGATTGGAAGGTTATGAAAGATGCTTGCGAAGTTTTAGAGAGCTTTTCAATTCAATATGATAAATTAGTGGTTTCAGCTCATAGAACTCCTGAGGAGATGATGGAGTTTTCTAAAAACGCCTTTTCAAATGGTTATAGTCTTATCATTGCTGGAGCTGGTGGAGCCGCTCACTTACCTGGAATGGTTGCAAGCATGACCACATTACCAGTAATAGGAGTGCCAATTAGCTTAAAAAATCTTGAGGGGATGGACTCATTATTATCAATTGCACAGATGCCTAAAGGTGTTCCAGTGGCTTGTATGGCGATAGATAACGCTTATAATGCCGCACTTTTGGCAGCTAGAATCTTGTCTTTGAATGATAAAAATTTAGTCAGTGAACTAGATAAATTCGCAAAATTGAAAAAGTTAGAATCTTTACAAAAAACATTAGATTAAGTTTATTTAAAGCTTGAGTGTCCTGCTTTGTTTTATAGTTTGATAAATTCACTTATAATTTAATAGAGGTGAGTTTATGAAATTTTTAATAATTAGTTTTTTAATAATGAATTTAGGTTTTTCTCTAACGATAGAGAAAATTTCTAATAAAAATATGACTATTAAAAACGAGGGTGTGGCTTATGAGAAAGGTCAAAATTATTACTTTAAAGCAAATGGTGCTTTAGTCATTGCTCAAGCTGTTTTAATCTCTCCTGATAAAACAATGTTTTCGGTTATTAAGGGAATACAGCACGTAAATGAAGGGCTTAAACTCATTACTTTAAAGAGAAAAAAAAGTGCTAGCACTATAGTGACTCAAGAGAGAAAAACAATTGTCTCTCAGAGTGATCATAGCTTTGAAGATCTTCCTACCGGTGATATCCAAGAAAATACAGGTCAAGTGATTGAACAAGGAGTCGTGTCTGATAGTTCGATCCATGAGGTAAATGATCTAGAACTTGAACATACTCAAGGAGAGAGTACAGTTGATAAGGTCACTTATGATCATATCACTCCCAAAGACCCAAATAGATTTAGACGTCACAGGTTATACCTTGGGGTAGGTTATCAGACCATAGGTAGTTTTAATGCCAATACTACCAGAGGAACTGTTTATAAATTTGATAGATACTCAAGTCCCTCTTTTCATTTAGGGTATAAATTCTTTTTTAATAGATTAATTTTTGGGGGAGTTCATTTCAGGAAAGGTTTTTCAAGGAAGCAAGAAATTTCCGAATTTACACTTACAAATATTTTAGAAAGAACAGAAGAGTTTAAAACCAGTCCAATGGATCTTAGTTTAATGGCCGGAGTTAAGTATAAAAATGTGTTATTCTCTCTTGGTTATGCACTTCATACAGAGTATGAAATTTCTCAGGATCTTCTCGTTGGTGCGGTTGCAGATAAAGTATTCGGGAACGGTTTTAGAATCGC
>ENA-ORXM01003826-ORXM01003826.1-marine-metagenome-genome-assembly--contig:-NODE-3826-length-14233-cov-9.899901_pt1 | contig 14233 bp, 10 predicted proteins | sample MGYA00237867_ERZ511480 | MGnify/ENA primary metagenome ERZ511480 (study PRJEB26309, sample SAMN06266103) | marine metagenome | isolation source: Algal blade | place: United Kingdom:Sidmouth, United...
TCGTTTTGACTGGTACATTCCAAAAACATGGTGTCTGTATCAAGCGGAATCGTTAGAATAACATGATTAAAGGATTTGTGTGTAAAGTCTGGATCAATATCATAGGTATTTCTACCTGCCCGAATTAAAGTGTAATACGCAGGAATTCCCACATTTTTTAACAAGGCTTGAGTGTAATTTGTTAAGGCTTTACAATCACCATATTTATTTTTATCAACGGTCTCTGCCTTAAAAGTTTGCCAACCACCAATACCCAATTGAATACCGACATAGCGTGTGCGTTCTTGCACATATTTATAGACTTTTTCAATGATTTTTCGTTGATCTGTTTCATTGGCAACTAAGGCCTTTATTTCCTGTATTGTTGCTTCTGGCAGCGCATCTCTATCTTTATTCAAATTATAATAAAAAGTACCCAAATCTTCCCATGTTTCTAAGTTTCCATCATGTTTTTCAATGGAAAAATCACTTGGAGCTAAGAGTACAGAAGGCGTTTGCTTATAAGGACCTACTACTTCATATTTTATGGGTTTCTGATTTTGAAGTTTCCAAGAAAATATATTATCTGTTGCATCCTGTGTAACTATAGGTTCAATATCTAATAAATTGTTTTTGTAACGTAGCTGTAAATCTGTTGGAATAACGGCTTGAAAACTTGCTTCTTGTAAGGAAATATTTTCATCATCAATGGGCGTCCAATTTGGATAAAAAAGCAAGCCATTGTAAGTTGTACTGTATTCAAAAACTATGGTATAAGGATAATTATCAGCCATAACTTCTAAGTATTTGACACGAGTATCATCAACAAAAGTACCACTACTATGGGCTAATTGATCCTTAAAATCCTTCTCATGAAATTTCTTGATGATATTGCCTTCTGCATCATATAATTGGGCTTCCATATCATCAATTTCTTTAAGCAAGTCATAGTGTAGATATAAATTCGCTAAATCTGCTGCTTTGTTATTGAGAATCGTACAAGCATAACGTACTTGATAAGTCGCTTTTCCTTTATTCTTTACCTCAAAAACACGATGGTCATAGCGTACAACAGCATTTGCATCTACTTGTAGAGAATCTGGAATATGACTTACATCAAGATTTATTGTTTGTGCAAGAACCAATAATGGAGAAAGCAAAAAAGAAAAAAACAAAAGAAAAAATTTCATAGTGAGAGATTGAAAATTAGGGGATTAGGAAGTTAGTGTATTGGGGAATTAGGGAATTAGTCAGCACCAAGAACCAAGAACCTACTTCGACTTTACCAATACAATTTGTTCCGCATGTTTCTCTACAATCAAGTTGAAAAATTCCTTTAAATCTGGATACGTTTCAGGAGTAAATTTTGCAAAGTTTATCTTCATTTTGCTCATAAGTTGAATTTTGTTTTCTCCATTTTTTTGAGCTTGAAACGTAAAGTTACACCATTTTTCACCTAAAACCACTTTGGCAGGAGCAGGCAATTCTTCTATTTGATAACCTTCTGGAATTTCAATATTCAAGATATATGTTTTAGATATTGGATGTCCAAAATCAATATCATAAGCCCGTTTTTTTAAGGTTAAAGGACTTTCCGCTAAACCTTCAAAAGTCATTGGCGAAAAATAAATATAGTCATTTAAAGCATTGCTATATTCTTTTGTAACAACCTCAAAAGATGTTTTGACGGGCTTGTTAAGCTTGTTTCTATTAGCAATTTTACAACTATCAATCGTTATATCATTTACATCTGACAACAAATCTTCTACATATTCTTTATTCTCTTTATCGTTTAATTTTTTTCTAACAGTATAGGCACTATAATCTTTATCAGAGCAATCAACCTTAGCTTTTAATAACCCATCCTCAGATAGTTTTCCTTCTAAACTAATAGTTCTATTGATTCCTTTTTTAGAAACAATATTTATCCATTGCGGAGGCCCTTTTTTCAAAATTTTTAATCCTCTAACATTTAAATCATTGAGTGGTAGTAAATTAGGAGGACGAAATTCGTCAATGGCATCTAAAAGAATGCTACCTTCTCCAATAGTAACTTCTACAATAGTATGATTGAATTGATTGATAAAAGGATAAGCCTCAAATGTTTTTCCATGTTTACGAGTGCTAATTAATACAGGATTTGCTTCAATATCCACTGCTTCAAGCATATTCAACAACATCAAATTGATACCCGCACTATTGGCTGTATGATTGCCTAAAATACTATTAAAAGAATCAAAAGTCACAAAAGAATAATAGCCATTCCATTTAATATTTTGAGCAACATAGTTATAAATAATTTGTGTTTTTTCTGCAAGATCATTGGTATTAGCCGTAATTTCTTTAGCAATATTTTTTACTTTTTTTGTTCCCTCAATTTTATTAAACTTTGAGTCAATTGCAAGGTCATCACTAAGTTGTTGCCAGCTTGACATAAAAAATTGGGGAACTTTACCAGGGGCTCTATAGGCTTCTAATTGAAAAAGTGCTCTTGCATAATAATCTTTCATCGTCGTGATATAGTCTTCTTCTACCAAAGCAGGTACATTTTCTGCTGTCCAAGTATAAAACTTTGATTGACTATCTTGAGTTTCCTCCATACGAACTATCTTTTGATTCTGATTGATGACAATGTAATCCAAATACACTGGTAAGATACCATCATAAGATGTTTGTAGAATGGGTATATCCGTTTGCATATACCAGGGTTTTAGGTTAAAGATACGATCAGAAGTATTGACATAGCTATACTCTATAATAGAACCTACTTGTACATTTGGCAAAGTGAATTTTTTGACATTGTAATTTTTATCATAATTTTCATCAAAAATATCATTTTTTGTAATTTTTGTAATTTGCGTTTGTCCATTAGAAACAGGAGTAATCGTTTGAGCTTTAAGACCATTAACTTTGTCTGTTTTGGTCAGATAGAATAATTCGACATTGGCTCTGTCCAATCCTTCTGCACTAAGAATTTTGATTCGTGTATGATACCTATAGGTTGTTTTGCCTTCAAGAGATACATCAAAAGAACCCTGTTTATTTAAAATAATCGCACTTGCATCGGGATTAGCCGCATACTCTGTCATCTCTAAATGCTCTTTGGGGACTTTGCCCCATTTTAATTTTTTTTGTCCTTGCAAAGTGTTTTGGGTCATAAAACACAGAAGAAGGAATAAGAAAAACTTTTTCATAGTGTTAGTGTTGTTAAAAAGATTAATTAGAACAAATCGGCTCTTTTCTCCAAATCGGCAAGCGTTCCATAAATATCTCCATTATCCGAAACAACGAGTGTTGTTGGATCAATAGGAACAGGAGCTTGGCTCATTCCATCTAAAAACTGTTGAATTTTATCAATTTGGGTAGCTAATACAGCGGATTCACAATAAATAACAATGATTTGGTCGTCAAAGAATCGAGCAATGCGCCCTCTCAAAAATCCTCCATAATAAGGTTCATCTTTTAAGATAAAATCATAACCTTTAGGAACATTTTTTCTGTGAGCATCTTTTGCATCAAATAGCGTTCCATCAGGAAATATCCAAAATACAAATTCTGGATAAGAATGCGTAAATTCTTTGATTAATTTCCGTCTTCCGCTTATTTTTTCCCTCAAAAAAAGGAATTTTTTGGCTGCGTCGTGTCTCAAAATAGATCCAAGTGTTATCATATACTTTTATAACTACATTTTTTGCAAAAAGATTCCGTTTTATTCTTGTTTCATACCACAAAGTTACGACAGAATCCAATAACAAATTTTAATATTTATCTCTATTCTTAATATTTTTTGCAATAAAAAGTTTAGTTTAAAGCTAAACTATTCGCACTCAAAATCTACGACAGCATCGGCAAAGTCGTATATGAAAAAAATCTTGATGAAGCGACGTACCAATACGAAAAAATATCCCTAAATCACCTACCTAAAGGATTGTATATTCTTGAACTAAATAGCTCCAAAGAAAACCAAAAACAAACTTTTATTCTCAAATAAAAATAGTACCTTTAAAGCGAAAATAATACGCTAATTTATAGTAGTTTTAATTTGGAGAGAACGGTCAAAAGCTTCGTCGTGACGCAGGGTCTCGCTATCCACTATTATGGCTAAAAAGAACCACAAATCACATAAGAACCGAACCACAGCACTAAGAACCAAGAACTACGGCACTTGGTTAGCCATACCGCTGCTATCAAGTCTATTTTAAATGGTCAGAACCTCTATCAAAAAACATCTTTATAGCGTTTAGACAGCGCAAAATAGCCCCGATAGTAGTGTTATACCAAAAGCAGCGTTGGCACATCTGTCGGAATGTATCGCAGATGCTTGTGTGTGGGCTTTTGGTATAGTAGCGGATAGCGGGCCTTTCCGCTACGACGAAGTACCAAACCATTCGCTCCAATGAAAAAAAAATAGTAATTAAGCACAAAATAAAGAAAAATGAAAACAGAAAATATCACCTTGTATTTTAGACAAGGAAGCAGCGACAAAGTTTACAAGGCAGCCTTAGAAGAAAAAGACGGAAAATATTTAGTGAATTTCGCTTATGGACGACGAGGCTCAACCCTCAAAACAGGCACGAAAACACAAGAGCCAGTCGAGTACGAAAAAGCCAAAAAAATATACGATAAACTCGTCAGTGGCAAATCGTCAAAAGGCTATGTTCCCAACGAAGATACGACGAAATATGTTTATGCAGACGATCAAGTGAATACAGGCGTTCACTGCCAATTGCTAAATCCTATCGAAGAAGAAGATGTTGCGGAAATGATTGAGAGTAAGGCATGGTGGGCGCAAGAAAAGAAAGATGGACGGCGCATGTTGATTCGAAAAAACGAAGAAATTACGGCTATTAATCGACGAGGTTTGTCTATTGGCGCACCTGAACCGATTATGAATGCAGCAAAAGCGATTGGTCGCCAATTTCTCATTGATGGGGAAGCGATAGGAGAGACGTTGTATGTGTTTGATCTATTGGCATTGGATGGAGCCGATATTGGCGAAAAACGGTATAGTGAACGATTGGCTCTTTTAGGAAAAATCAAATTTGCCGACGCCATTCAACTTGTCGCCACCGCCAAAAAGAAAAAGGAAAAACAAACTTTACACGACGAATTAAAACGGACAGGAACGGAAGGTATCGTTTTCAAAAAACACGAAGCAACCTACACGCCAGGTCGCCCAAATAGCGGAGGCAATCAACGAAAATTTAAATTTTATGCTACGGCATCCGTCATCGTTTCCAAAGTCAATGATAAACGCAGCGTGGCGATGATGGTATATGATAGAGATAAAAAAGTAGAGGTCGGCAATGTAACGATTTCTGTCAATAAAGAAATTCCCCAAGCAGGAACGATTATAGAAGTCCGTTATTTGTATGCTTATAAAGGTGGCAGTTTGTACCAACCCACTTTTTTGATGGAGCGAACCGATATAGAGGAAAAGGATTGTGCTATTGGGCAATTGAAGTATAAGAAGGAGGTATAAATGAATAAGATTGAAGAACAAAGAGAAGCATATTTAAAATTACTTAGATTATGTACAAAAGAAGAGAGTAACAAGCTTATTCTTTTCTTTTTTGCATTAAATGATTATGAGGGAGATAATTTATATCTAACAACGCTAAATTATGTAATGGATTATTTAGATGAAGAACAAGTCCATTTCATTATGCGTCTGGGTTGGAAGGCAACTATAGAAGATGTGGTTTGGAGAGTTGAAGGGAGTTTGAAAAATAATTTTGATAAAATGATAGAATTGCCTAAAGTCGAAGACTATCCTAAACGTACTTCTATATCCCATGATAATGTAATTCAAGATTTTCAAGATGCTTTAAATAAAATATCATTACAAATGGGTTTTATTGATACAAAGTCTGATGAATATATCATTTTGCTTTACAAAATTGAAGATAAGGTAACTGTTGAGTCTTTAGTTAATAAGATAGGTTATAATTTTTTTTAAACATCTAAAAAACAAAAAAAAATGCAAAGAACAATCATCACCCTATGTCTACTTTTCTGCTTGCAATTATCTGTAAATGCACAAGTAGAAGACAAAAGAACGCAAACGATAGAAGGTACAGTCAATGGCGTATTGGACATTATTTCTGGAGAAATTGGAGAGGAACGGGATTGGGATGCGTTTCGCAATTTGTTTGCACCGACGGCACAGACAATTGTGGTGAATCCCAAAGCACCGCCACATAGCCAAATTATGTCGATGAATATAGAGGAGTTTATTCGCTATATTGGACCGATGTATGCAAAAGATGGTTTTTTAGAAGTAGAAACAGGAATTACCATCAATGAATTTAATGGAATTGCCAATGTGTTTCAAAGCTATGAGGCGAAAAATCTGAAAGGCAATTATGAGGAAAAAGGAATCAATAGTTTGCAACTTGTGTATAATCAAGACCGTTGGTGGATTGTGAGTGTTACGTGGACAAATGCAGATAAGAAAAATCCGATTCCTAATGAGTTTTTACGTCCAGAACTTCGTAAGTAAATTATGTAATAATAACAGAAACGATTGAATCGTGGTTAGGAACATGGTACAAAATAAATTCTTAGATTAGATATGATATTTCTTTAAGAAATGTCATATCTGCGAAGACTAAATTACGAGCTTATTTCGTACCCATTCCTTAAGAACATTATTGTTAAATGTTAGAAACAAAAGTCATCAAGAAAGAAATGATGCTTTGGTGTTTTTACAAAAGATGTTAAGATGATAGATATAATCAAATTAGGAGAATTGTGTAATAAAATTACTGATGGTACACATCACACACCAACTTATACTAATGAAGGCATTCCTTTTCTTAGAGTAACAGACATTACTAAAAGTAATAATAGTAAAAAATTTATATCACATGAAGAACATCTTGAATTAATTAAAAGATGTAACCCAGAGAAAGGGGATATTTTATATACCAAAAATGGAACAATTGGTGTTGCTAAACAAATTGATTGGGATTATGAATTTAGCATATTTGTAAGTCTTTGTTTGCTTAAAATTAAGGAAGAACTAGTTGATGCTAATTATCTCGTACATTATTTAAATACTAAATATGCATTGAAACAAGCATTAATTCATTCTAAGAAAGCAACAATATCAAATCTACACTTAGTTGAAATTAAAAAGATAAAAATCCCACTTCCCCCACTTCCCCAACAAAAAAAGATAGCTACCATACTGGATATAGCAGATGACTACAGACAAAAAACAAAATCCCTAATCACAAAGTATGATGAGCTTGCACAAAGTTTGTTTTTGGATATGTTTTGGGATACGTTCAAAGATAAAAATAGTCATACTCCAATATCTGAATTAGCAAATTTTATAGATTATAGAGGAAAAACATTAAAGAAAATAGACAATGGAGTGCCCTATATTACAGCAAAATGTGTTAGAATAGGGTATTTTAATCTTTCAAGAATAGATTATATTTCTAGGGATTCTTATGAAAAGATAATGACTAGAGGTTATCCCAAAGTGGGAGATGTTTTATTTACAACGGAAGGCGCAACTATGGGATTTACTTGTAGGATACCTGCTAATTTTACAGAGTTTTCAGTTGGTCAAAGGTTAATAACATTACAAACTACTAAAGAATATAATTCTACAGTGTTGGAATTTATGCTCAATTCTAAACAGATTCAAGCAAAAATTTTTAGACTCGCAACAGGAAGTGCGGTTAAAGGTATAAGAGCAGCAAAGTTTAAAACTATTGAAATTCCTGTGCCCCCAATCGAATTACAAAACCAGTTCGCCGAAAGAGTCCAAGCGATAGAAGCCCAAAAAGTCCAAGTCCAAACCAGTTTAGCAAAGGCGGAAGATTTATTCAATTGTCTATTACAAAAGGCTTTTAATGGAGAGTTGGTATGAGTAGTTACGGGATTCAGCCAACCCCCAAAGCAAAGGTACAGACCACCCAAAATAGACCTGATAGTAGCGTTATACCAAAATAGCGTTGGCCAGCGTAGGGGCAGACCCATGTGTCTGCCCAAAAAGGCATTTTGGTATAGTAGCGGATAGCAGGCCTAAACGTAACGATGGAAGACAAACCGTTCTCTCCTTAAAAAATATTAACAATCTTACTGCGATTATACACACCATTGTTATTTGGACAAATCAACCATTGGGAGACTGCTGTTTTTGCGGAGGATTATTGGTGGGAATTTGAGCATTCCTAATAGTTGGAAGATACTTGATTTTTTTGATGATTTTTGGTCGTTTGGGATTTTCAACAAAAGAACAATAATGTTATGCATAAAAGATACAATTTAATCAAACCCATTCCATAAATGTCAGTAATTTGTCATCTGGGAATTATCTTTTAAAATTATATGATAGAAAAAATGATGTCATACAATGGAAGAAATTTATGATTTTTTGAGTACCTTAGAAACTAAGAAATGGTTAATTGTGTAGAATGAACAACCTTAAAAAAACTAAACAATATGAAAAAAGGCATTATGAAAGGCTTTTCAAAAGGATATGACGCTTATAAAGATGTCGAAAATGACCCTTCTTCCCGATTGTTGTACATTAAGATGAATCCCACAACCAAAACAGGAGGATTTATGAGCAAATCAGAAGTAGACCATAGCATCACCGCTAACTTGGCAATTTACAATGTCGAAAAAAATGAACTTACCTACTTTTTCGACCCTAAAGAACAAAAACAAATCTCTACGTTCTTCTATGAAACAGAATATCATGAAGAAAACAAAAGAATGTATTTTAATGCGTCTATCAATACTTGCAACAACAAGGAGATCGCTAAAAGAGATTGTGCAGATAAACTATTTGTTTGTACAGAAAACCCAGAAGGCAACGCTTTTGAGTTTTGGAAATCTTCTAAAAATGGCTCAAACAAAGAACTCCTAAAAAGCTTTAACGACCAAGTTTCTTGGAGCGTTGATCCTCTTAACAAAAAAATAATTTTTATTGAGCAGCTTCCCAATGAAGTGAAAGTAGAGGCTTTTGATTGGTAGATTGATACCTACATTTTTCCCATTGAAATAATCTTAAAATATCCCCACAAATGAGTACCCTAATATATGAAAACTCCAAACTAAGGCAAATTAGTTGGGATGACAAATTTAGCTTAGTAGTTGAGAATGGAAAAGAGATAGGCTTCACCTTGTTAGCTCCCTTACTACTACTATTCCTTCCCATAAAATTTCCATTAAGAATATTATGCTTCTTCTTTGCATTTTTTGTTGTTATAGGAATATATTATTTTTTTTACCGAAGGCAGCACAAAAAATACAAAATATATGAGAATCAGGTAGAAATGTATAATTTCTTAAATAAAAAAGAAATAATTAATTTTGATGATATTTATGAAGTACGGTATCAAGATAATTATGAATTGGAGAGTCATATACTTTTGCATTTATTTACTCCCAGTATCATTTATCTGAATCTTATCGACGACCATCCTTTAGGAAAGCATATTATATTGACGGTAAATGATGGAGATAGAACCGACAAAATTTTGCATCATTTTAAATCAAGAAATATCGACGTTAAGTTGATTACAAAAAACAAAACAATCAATCAATCATTAGGCATTGCCAACTGGGATAGATCTTAAAAAATCATCCACTGCCACCGCACAATCACGCCCTTCAGCGATAGCCCAAACCACTAAAGATTGCCCTCGTCGCATATCGCCCGCACTAAATATTTTATCGACAGAAGTGTTGAAGTTCTGTGTGTGAACATTGCCTCTTTTATCAAGCGCAAGGTTTAATTCTTCCAATAAACCTTGTTTTTTGGGATGTAAAAAACCCATGGCCAAAAAGACAACATCACAAGGAATGATTTGACTGGTATTGGGAAGTTCTTGCATCTGATAGCGACCCGAAGTATCTTTATCCCATTTGACTTCTACCACTTCAATACCCGATAAATGAACGCCATCTTCCGATAAAAAGCGTTTGGTGAGCATCGCCCAAGTTCGGTCACAGCCTTCCTTGTGAGAGCTTGATGTTTTGAGTGTCATGGGCCAAAGCGGCCAAGGATTATCATCAGAACGATGGACAGGTGGTTTACCCAACAATTCGATTTGGGTAATAGTATCCGCTTGCAAACGATTGGCATTGCCAATACAATCAGAACCCGTATCGCCCCCACCAATCACAACAATTTTTTTGCCTTTTACATCAATTTGTTGAGTAGAAAAATGTGCATCACCTGCCACCATTCTATTGCATTGTTCCAAAAAATCCATCGCAAAATGAATGCCTTTCAAATCACGCCCCTCAATTTCTAAATTGCGAGCTTTATCTGATCCACCACAAAGTACCACCGCATCAAAAGTATCTAAAAGCGTTTGCGTCGTCATATCAACCCCAATATTTACATTGGTTTTAAAGATAATTCCTTCCGCTTGTAGTAAATCAATTCTTCGGTCAATCACGTTTTTTTCTAATTTAAAATCGGGAATTCCATACCGCAACAATCCGCCAATTCGGTCTTTTTTCTCAAAAACCGTCACCGCATGTCCTTGTTGATTCAACTGATCGGCACAAGCCAAACCAGCAGGTCCCGACCCGACAACCGCTACTTTTTTACCCGTTCGTTTTACAGGAATTTTTGCTTGCACATATCCCAATTTAAACGCTTTTTCCACGATGGTTTTTTCCACATATTCTATGGTGACGGGATCACTATTGATTCCCAAAACACAAGACGCTTCACAAGGGGCAGGACAAATTCGCCCCGTAAATTCAGGAAAATTATTCGTCGAACTCAGCACTTCATAAGCCAACCGCCAATTCTCTTCATAAACAGCTTCATTAAAATCGGGAATTACATTGCCCAAAGGACACGCATTATGGCAAAAAGGAACGCCACAATCCATACAACGAGCCGCTTGTTGTTGTTCCGCTTTTCCATCGGAAGGCAGCACAAATTCCTTAAAATGACTCAATCTATCTTTGGGTTCTTCTACCGAAGGCAAAGCCCGTTTGTATTCCAAAAATCCACGTTTATTACTCATAGTTTTTTATTATTTTTTTAAGGAGAGAACGGTAAAGTAGCTCCGTCGTCACACATGCGCCTGCTATCCGTTCTTATGGCTTTTAGGTCAAATTATTGAACGGAGTCAAAGGGACAACTACATAAACCACAAAAACGACTTAAACCACAAAAACCAAAAGCCATACCACTACTATCAGGTCTATTTTTCATAGACAGTGGGAATTACTGCGGTAGCTTTACTCCAATTTATCAATATAGGAATTGAGCAAAGCAATGGCTTCCGTATTCTTTTTTGCTTGAGCAACAGAAAGGGGAGTGTCCCCACCCATTACCTCTTTAATATTGGGATCTGCGCCATGCTCTAACAATAACTTAGCAATGTCTAAATGATTAAATCGTATACTTTCAACTAAAGGAGCAGCCATAAATTCAGGATGTTGATAATTAGGATCAATCCCAACTCTGAGATAATATTCAACTAAATTAAAATTTCCTTTTTCAATGGCTCCAAACATTTCTTTCCAGTCTCCGCCCGACATATTTATTAAATTTTAAGTGATAAAATTATTTGCACTTAAATTTACATGTTTTTTTGCGAAAATAGTCATTGTTGATTGATATGATTATTGAGTTTCCTCTACATTGTTCCCCTTTAACGCAAAGGCGCAAAGGTCACGCAAGGTTCGCAAAGAATTAAAACGAAATTTCACCTTGCGCCCTTTGCGCAACCTTTGCGAACCTTGCGGTTAATACGATGTGTTGTTTATTGAGCGGAGTCGAAATGATTTTTTCTTAAAATCGTGTAAGTCAACAATGGAAAATAGTAGTTCCGACCATCCAAAATAGCCCTGATAGTAGCGTTATACCAAATAGCGAGGCATTTGTAGGGGCGCACCCTTGTGGTCGCCCTTTTTGGCTTTTGGTGTAGTAGCGGATAGCAGGACTAAACGTCACGACGAAGCTGCTGACCTTTCGCTCCTTATCATTGAATTTGCCACCTTGAGTTTTTGTTCAACGGCTCGCTTATATTCCATTGGATATATTTTCAAAAAACGCTGTGTTTCCAATGCCCAATTGCCCAAAATATTGGCAGCTAAAGGACTTTGAGTATGATAAACATGCTTTCGCAATAAATGATAAATGTCATTTAAATCGTCTTTCGTAGGCGTTTCCAAATGGACCATTTCTTGATTGATAAAAGAATGGGTGAGGGGAGAAGTGTCGTATAAGTAAGCGATACCGCCACTCATGCCCGCTCCAAAATTTCGCCCAATCTCGCCCAAAACAACGACCTTACCACCCGTCATATATTCACAACCATTGTCACCCAAACCTTCCACGACGACCTGCGCCCCACTATTGCGGACACAAAAGCGATCACCAGCAATACCATTGATAAACGCTTTGCCAGCCGTCGCACCATATAAAGCGACATTGCCCACAATCACATTTTTGTGCGGTTCGTAGCAGGCTTGTTTGTCAGGTCGCACACTAAGCGTCGCCCCACTCAAACCTTTGCCAAAATAATCATTGGCTTCTCCTTCGACATTAAAAAGCAAACCTTTTGTGCCAAAAGCCCCAAAACTTTGTCCTGCCGAGCCTTTAAAAGTAAATTGAAGACTTCCTGTTTTCAGACCTTTTGCTCCGTATCTTTTGGTGATTTCATTTGAGAGCAATGTGCCAACAGCCCTGTCCGTATTTTTGATGGGAAAAGTGGCTTCTAACATTGTTTCGTTGTCAATAGCTTCCAATGAACGCTGCAATAATTTTTGATCTAAGACCGATTCAAGTCCGTGATTTTGTGGAATAGAACCGTATAAAGTTTTGTTGTTGGGATGGTGTTCTTGATGTAAAAGTGCGGCTAATTGTAGATTTTTACTTTTGTAATGATCTTGGTTTTGTATTTCCAATAAATCAGTTCTGCCTACCAATTCATTGACGGTTTTTACGCCGACACTTGCCATGATTTCTCGCAAATGTTGCGCTAAAAATCGGAAGTAATTGACTAAATGTTCGACCTTGCCCTCAAATTTTTCTCGAAGCGTTTTGTCTTGTGTCGCAATCCCAACGGGACATGTATTGAGGTGGCATTTTCGCATAAGGATACAGCCTTCGACGACCAAAGCAGCCGTCGCAATACCCCATTCTTCTGCCCCCAACATCGTCGCTACCGCCAAATCTCGCCCCGTTCTAATCTGTCCATCGGCTTGCAAAACGACTCGATCTCGCAGTCCATTTTTGACCAACGTTTGGTGGGTTTCGCTCAAGCCCATTTCCCAGGGCAATCCTGCATGGCGAATCGAACTCAAAGGTGAAGCACCTGTTCCACCATCATAACCCGAAATAAGAATGTGGTCGGCATGGGCTTTGGTAACGCCTGTGGCAATTACGCCAATTCCTGTTTTAGAAACCAATTTGACACTGATTCGAGCAGCTCTATTGGCATTTTTTAAATCAAAAATCAATTGTGCTAAATCTTCAATCGAATAAATATCGTGATGGGGCGGCGGTGAAATTAAGCCGACATTGGGTGTAGCATTTCTCACTTTGGCAATGTGTTCATTTACCTTATGTCCAGGCAATTGACCGCCCTCGCCAGGTTTTGCGCCCTGTGCAATTTTAATCTGCAATTCTGCGGCATTACTAAGGTAATGGATATTCACTCCAAAACGTCCAGAAGCAACTTGCTTGATGGCTGAATGCTGTTGGTCGCCATTGGGTAGAGGCGTATAGCGACTTGCATCCTCACCGCCTTCTCCGCTATTACTTTTTGCCCCAATGCGATTCATGGCGATGGCTAAAGTCGTATGTGCTTCCCAACTAATTGACCCAAAAGACATCGCACCCGTCGCAAAACGTTTTAAAATATTTTCAACACTTTCTACTTCTTCTATCGGAATACTTTTGCCTTTTTTGATGCGTAAATGACTGCGTAGCGTACTCGAATTAACCTCTAAGTTATCTATCGCTTTGGCAAATTTTTGGTAAACGTCATATTGATTGCTTTTGGAAGCGTGTTGCAATAAATGAATCGTTGTTGGATTGAATAAATGATACTCTCCTGTTTTACGCCAACTATAAATACCGTTGTCTGTTAAGCGAGGTGTTTTTGTATCAAAAGCGACTAAATGCTTTAAGGTTGTTTCTTTTTGAATGCCGTCAAAATCTAAGCCACCAATCCGAGAAATGGTGCCTTTAAAAGAGTGCTTGACGACTTCTTGTGAAATACCCAAGGCTTCAAATGTTTGTGCGCCCTTGTAA
>ENA-ORXM01003828-ORXM01003828.1-marine-metagenome-genome-assembly--contig:-NODE-3828-length-14229-cov-9.726470_pt1 | contig 14229 bp, 11 predicted proteins | sample MGYA00237867_ERZ511480 | MGnify/ENA primary metagenome ERZ511480 (study PRJEB26309, sample SAMN06266103) | marine metagenome | isolation source: Algal blade | place: United Kingdom:Sidmouth, United...
TCATCAGCGACCGCTACGCCGCAAGGATTGGCGTGCTTGATAATCGCGACAGCCGGTTTGGCCCCTTGGGAGTTATCACCAAATTCTGCGACCAATTCATAAGCGGCGTCTGTGTCATTGATATTATTATAAGAGAGCGCCTTACCTTGGAGCTGCTCCGCACTTGCCACGCCAGGACGGTTAGACCCATCAGCATAAAAGGCGGCTGTCTGGTGTGGGTTTTCACCGTATCGCAGGGCTTGCTTGAGGCTACCGCCTTGCGCGCGATAAGACGGCGCAGGGTCGGCGAGCTTATCGGCGAAATAATTCGCAATGGCTGCATCATAAGCTGCCGAACGCGCATAGGTTTTCGCCGCGAGTTTTTGGCGCAGTGTCCCGCTTGTCTGCCCGTCATTGGCATCCATGTCGGCAAGCACTGCATCAACATCATCAGCGTCCGTACAGACAGCCACATGAGCATGGTTCTTGGCGGCGGCACGTATCATCGCCGGGCCGCCAATATCAATATTCTCAACACACATCTCATAAGAGCCGCCGCTCGCAACAGCTTGCTCAAAGGGATATAAATTCACGACCAACACATCGATAGAGAGAATCCCGTGGTCATGCATCGCGTCTTTATGAGAGGCTAAGTCGCGGTCGCCAAGTAAGCCGCCATGGACCATGGGGTGGAGTGTCTTAACGCGGCCATCCATCATCTCAGGAAACTTGGTCAGCTCGGCCACATCTTTGACGGGGATCCCTGCCGCTGTGATGGCTTTATGCGTGCCGCCCGTTGAGACAAGTTTCACGCCGCGCTCATGCAAAGCTTTGGCTTGGTCTATCAAGCGGGATTTATCCGAGACCGAAATCAGGGCGCGTTTTACAGGCGCAAGGCGGGCGGGGTCAAAGGGCGGAAGGTCGGGATTGGGAGCAGGCATAAGGGGAGAATCCATGTAATTAGATTATGTGCGCCGCCCGTAACATGAGAGGCCTTTTACGACAAGCCGCCATTGGGTTCATAATCAGGCAGTACCGTTTTTAACGCTTTGCGGATAGCAGGTTTATTCCGGCGATCTATAGCCTCAAGTAAATTATCAATACGGCGCAACATAGAAGCCGGGTCAGAAACATCGCCCGTAAAGCGCATCACGCCTTTGACATAAGTCGATTCCAGGTTTTCATCCGCGCCCGTAAGCGCCTCTGACATTTTCTCACCGTCGCGCAAATCGGTATATTCAATCTTGATATCGCGGTCTGGCACAAAGCCGCGCAGACGAATAAGCTGCCTCGCCAGACGAGAAATATTGACGGGCTCGCCCATTTCTAAAACAAAAATAGACGCCTTATTCAGCGATTGGTTCACATTCAATGCTGCCGCTTGGAGGACAAGTGCCGCGGCCTCTTCTGTCGTCATGAAATAGCGGTTCACCTCTTTATGGGTGACAGTCACAGGCCCGCCGCGCGCTATCTGTTCCTCAAATAACGGCACAACGGATCCGGCAGACGCTAAGACATTACCAAAGCGCACAGCAGAAGCCGAGAGCGCAGATTGTTGGGCTTCGGACGCCATGGTCAGCAATTCAACGATCCGCTTACTCGCGCCCATAATATTGCTAGGATCAACCGCCTTATCCGTCGAAATTAAAGTGAAGCTTTTCGCCTCATATTTAACAGCCAAGTCGATGATATTTTTTGTCCCGCCAATATTATTTTTAAGCGTCTCTATCGGATTGGTTTCACCAAGCGGTACATGTTTAAAAGCGGCCGCATGAAGAATAATTTCAGGCTTATGGGCTTTAAAAACCTCTTCCATACACGGCGAGTCGCACACATCCCCCAAATGCGCAGACCATTCTGTCGGGCCATCATCAGGCAATAAACTTTCTATCAATTGGTCTAATTTGTAGAGATTATATTCTGAATTATCGACAAGGGTTATTTGCGCCGGAGACAAAGCGGCAATCTGGCGAGATAATTCAGATCCGATAGAGCCGCCCGCGCCAGTGATCATCACGCGGCGTCCTGCGATAAGGCGTTTAACGGGCGCAATATCCAGCGCCCTTGCTTCGCGCCCGATCAGGTCAGCCGCTTCAAAAGGGGAAAGTTTCTCGCCGGTATTACGGGCAATGCGGGCCAGAGGCGCGCCAATTTCTGAAGCTGTTTTAACAAGCTCATAGGCTTGGGATTTATCCGGATTTATATCAGTCGCAAGCAACATAGGTTTATTATTTTTATCCGTCCCTAATCGCGCATAGACTTTGGGCAGGGTTTTCATATTGCCCAGCACGGGCACACCGCGAATGGAGCGCCCTTGATAGCTATCATCCGTATCAATTAATCCGCGAATATTATATCCAGGGCCACCGCTTTGACGATATGAATCGCGCAGATAATTATAAAGCGAAGACCCGCTACCAATTAAAATAGCATCTTTTCGGTTCTTGCCATTATTTTTAAATAATCCGCGAATGTCACCATTTTGGATTAGCATCACAACAAGACGACTCACGGTGAGCAGGACAAAGAACAGAGCGCCAGAAATCAACGGTGCAGACCGCGGAAAATGTTCCGCCCTGTCCACAAAGAGAAACAAAATAAGCGGCGTGAGAATCACGGCCAGAAACACACCTTCGAGTAACTTTCGAATATCTGAGATTGAGGTAAAACGCCAAATAGCGCGATGCACGCCAATGAAAAACCACAAGGCCGCCACGAGGCCCATCATGACAAAGCTGGCATTCTCATCGACATTATTCGGAATAGGCTTGTTTAGAAAATCATAGCGCCACTGAATCGCGCCATACATACAAGCCCCGCCCAAAAAAGCATCAAAGAGAACGACGGCAATCTTTGTCAGCCAAGGAAAACGCGAGAGGCTCATTTGCGGGCCTCAAGTTTTCTAAAAGACCAGCGCACACGATTGCTGCGGGTTTCGCCGTCACTATCGCAAAAGGCGCTACCGGAGATAATAATTTGCTGGCATTTAACAGGTTTATGCCCTGTGCCTAAATAGACGGAATCCTCTAGGCTCAACGGGCCGCCATCTGTCCGAAAGCGCCAACCGGCTTTTCCATTTTGAACTAATAGCGCGCTTTGCTGATCTTGAGACAGGCTGACCCGAACATCAGGGTGGAAATGAAAACTTATCTGAAAAGGTATTTCGGCGTTACTAAACGGGACCGCGCCCAAAGGAACAAAAAGACTATCTTCCCCGCGAATATCGTCGCCTTCGACGGACATGTAAAAACGGCGGCGATGAGACAATCCTGTCTCGGCGCGGTATCCCTCATGCGAGCATTCCAGCCACGTGCCCGACACTTGCTCTTTACGGGTCGCGTTCAGCGGTCCTGCAGAGACCGCCACAGCTTCGCCCAAATATTTTGTGCCCCAGCCTTCTTTTAAGAGACGACCGGCTGAATGGTCATCAAGCACCAATGTGCTATGCGCTGCTGTGCCTCTGACAGGGCGGCGGAAGTTGAGCGGTTGCTGCTCACTCCACCCGCAATTAACAACAATGCGGCCAAGCTCTGTCGAGAGCTCAAAGGCAAGCGGAGCCAGATGCGCCTGTGCGTCATAAGGGTGCGGGGGGGTTGCCCCCGTATCCACCATTAAGACCGTGCCTTCGTTTTCAACTCGTTGATAACCCGTATGAGGACTATAACCGAAAGGTTTGGATGTTGTCTTAGGGGCCGCTTTTTGAACCGCTTTCAGCCGCGCGGGGTGACCTTCACCGCTACCGTTAAAGCTGACGAGTTTACCATCTGCTGCCGTAAAGAATGCAACAATAGGCGCAAGACGGTCAATTGCCCGGCTCATGGCGCGTGAGCCCTCTACCCCGCGCGCTTGCAATAAGCTGTCTAGGGTCAACAAGATTTCTAGCGCTTCTATCGTTTGCCCCGGCGCGCGAGACACATGCCCGCCATCAGGCAGGATTTGCGCGTCAATTTCATCATCAAGCCAGTCTAAACCTCGGCTCATAAAGCCATCTGATTTTTCTTTCAGCCGCGCCCCGCCCATGACCAGAACCGCTGCCGCCTTTAAGCGCGGCAAGCCCGGAGTCGTTCTACGGTAAACTGTGCGCAGGCGCTTCATTTGGCGCAAAACAGAGCTGCGCCGTAATTGCGCGGCCTCTGAGAGATTATCTCCGCTTAGAAGCGGCGACCACACAGACAGCCAATGATACAGGCGGTCTGTCAAAACATCAGGCGTCCACGCAAAGGGATTCCATTTCCCATAAATTGCGATCCATTTATCCGTCAGGTTGCGCGCGCGAATGGCGGCATTTTTATCTTTTGAAACGGCTAGGTCATCCATCCAAGAAAAACCATGAAGCCAAGTGGCAAAGCGTGTGGACGGCACCGCGACTGTCCAAGGGTCACCTTGCGCGCCGACATCTAGTTTCTGACCTGCATATTCAAAATGCCCTTTAAGAACAGCTTCAGCCGTCTTTTTATCGCCATAGACAAATGAGGGACGAATATCATGAAAGACAGTTGGCTTACCCGCATTCATATTGAGGGCCCGAAGCGGCGCGCCTATATCAACAGCCAAGCTGCGGTAGTGATAGAGCACGCCCGCTTTCATTAGCTGTGATAACGGAATACGCCTCGACATATTGAGCCCGTGCTTTCGGTTATGCGACCTGAGAGGTCGCCGTGGATTGACGCCTCAAGGCCGCAATATTTTGAGCATAAGTTCCCGTACCTTTAAAAACAGCGCTGCCTGCAACCAAGGCGGTTGCGCCTGCCTCAATACATTGCTGTGAGGTTACAGGGTTCACGCCGCCGTCAACTTCAAGAATAATATCGCGGCCACTGGCTTTAATTTTATCTGCCAAAATGCGGATTTTATCCAATTGGGACGCAATAAAACTTTGTCCGCCAAAGCCAGGATTGACGCTCATGACTAAAATCAAATCAAGTTCATCAATGACGGGGTCAACGACGTCTGGGTGTGTGCCAGGATTGAGCACAAGGCCTGCCTTTGCGCCGCCAGCTTTTATAGCTTGAAGCGTGCGGTGTAAGTGTGGCCCGGCATCGGGGTGAATACTGACATAATCAGCTCCGGCATCAATGAAGGCCTGTATCAACGGGTCGGCAGGCGCGATCATGAGGTGCACATCAAAGGGTTTGTCTGTATGAGGCTTGAGCGCCTTGACCACCATAGGGCCGATTGTCAGATTCGGCACATAGTGCCCATCCATAACGTCGATGTGAATCATATCTGCCCCAGCAGCATCTATTGCGCGTATTTCAGCGCCTAAATCAGCAAAGTCTGCGGATAGAATTGAGGGTGATATCAAGATATTTTCAGACATAATGACCCATTAACAGCCGCCTAACCCCTGCGCAAGCAGAGTCACCATTCGGGCGAGCCTATAAAAAAACCCGCCTCAGCCAGAGCCGGGCGGGTTTTATTAAATCAGACAATATTACTTGCGGATTGGCAGGTAATCAGTTGCCGCATATGATCCACTGGATGTGTAGCCATAAGACGGTGTCGAGCTAGATGTTGTTGCATCACCTGTGTAAAGTTCAACAGAACTTCCTGTATATGATGAAGCTGATCCGCCTTCCATACATGTACCGTCAGATTGAGCTGTTGTGCCCGCTGGGCAGTTTGCTGGAGCTGAAGACGCAGATGAATAGCTAGATGATGAGTATGAAGACCCGCCATAGCTTGTTGTCGGCGCTGAGTAAGATGACGTGCTAGAATAGCTGGATGAGCCTTGCAGACATGTTCCGTCTGACTGAGCTGTCGTTCCGGCCGGACAATCTACAGGCATAGATGAAGACGAAGAATAGCTAGAAGACGAGTATGAAGACCCGCCATAGCTTGTTGTCGGCGCTGAATAACTTGTTGAAGAGCTATAGCTGGACTGCATGCATGTTCCGTCTGACTGAGCTGTTGTGCCAGCCGGGCAATTCGCCGGAGCTTGAGCATAAGTCGGAGCTGGAGCCGCATATGTTGGAGCCGCTTGATATTGAACAGGCGCTGGCTGTGTATAAACCGTTGTCGGCTGAGGCGCACATGTGCCCATTTGCGCACAATTTACGTAAATTGGAGCTGGCGCGACTTGCATAGGCGCTGTGTGCGTTGTCGTGTGACCATAGCGTGACGTGCTGTGTTGAGGCGCTGGAGCCACACACGCTTGTCCGCAATTTTGTCCGCTTTCATAGTCATAGATATTGCCATAACGTGAAGATTGTGCATTTGCACTGGCAGATACGGCCATAGCCGCGAAAGTCATAGCAGCAACAGCGCTGCCTTTAATAATAGTGTTCGTGCTCATTAGGAGCCTCCCATTTTGAAACATCACAAGCTAAGTTGCAAAACTTAGACCAAAACAAGGTTAACGTAGCCTTACTTTTTGTCATTATTCTTTGCGCCCAAGCTGAGCGATAAAAAATCCGTCCATACCCCCCTTATCCTCAAGATAATATGGCAGGGACCTCAGACCGCCCTTGAAGAATGTCCCCTCAGGCAATGCCAAGCCGGGCACCTCTAAAATCGGAATAAGGCGAAAATCTGGCACATTCTGCAAAAACTTATCAACGCGCGGCTGCCCTTCAACTGGCTGAAGCGAACAGGTACAGTATATAAGTGTCCCATTTGACCCCACAAATTCGGCGGCTTTCGGGAGTAATTTGTCCTGAAGACGCACCAAATTGGCCACATCCTTAGGCGTCTTATTATAAAGTACATCAGGATGACGCCGAAATGTGCCTGTTGCTGAGCAAGGCGCGTCCAGCAAAACAATGTCAAAATCGGCATGTTCAGGCGTCCATTCCAGAGCATCTGCGCAGATTACCTCAGCTTTTAAGCCTGTCCTGGTCAAGTTTTGCTCCAGACGTTTCAGGCGGGTTTCTGATTTATCAACAGCTGTGACAATGGCCCCTTTGGCCGCGAGTTGCAGCGTTTTGCCGCCAGGCGCGGCGCAAAGATCCAGCACGCGCTTGCCTTTTATATCCCCTAAAAGCTGCACAGGAAGACTGGCGGCCACATCTTGGGCCCACCATTCGCCGCTTTCAAATCCCGCAAGCGCGGTCACATCGCCTATTTTACTGAGCCTAACCGTCTCAGTGCCAATTTGAACGCCGCCCAGTTTTTCAGCCCAGCCTGCCGCATCAGATTTCACGGACAGGTCTAAAATCGGGTCTTTCATGAGCTGAACCGCCATTTTGCGGCCCGCTTGGCGGCCATAGACCCGTTCCCACTCCCCCCTGAGCCATCCCGGAATATTCACTTTTGGCGGCTGCGCCCCGGCATATTTCTCGCCCTCTTTGACAATATTGCGCAACACCGCATTAGCCATATTGGCAAAACCTTTGGAAGATCCCCGTGATTTAAGCATAGCAACGGTCTCGCCGACGGCAGCGTGAGGCGGTGTGCCGAGATATAAAAGTTGGGCAGTCGCAGTTTGCAAGGCGGCATAGACAAGCTTGGTGGGACGCTGACGCACAAAAGGTTTCAGGGCGGCATCAATTTGGCCCATGCGCCGAAATGTTGTCGCAGCTATTAATCGCGCAAAGGCCCGGTCGCGCGGCTCTAGAGATTGATAATCGTCTTGTCCAGCCAAGACCTGCTCAAGGGGATTATTGTTTTCAAGCACTTCTTTAACCGCAAATGCGGCAACGCGGCGTGATGTCAGTGCATTGCTGTCACGCGGCGCATGCTTAGAAATGTCTGTCTCGGACATGAAAAAGGCCTTCAATAAAATGAAGGCCGCCTTTGGACGCAATTCCGCTCATTATCAAGTGTTGGGTTCAGAGCCTTAGAAAGTGGTTTTCACACCGCCGCCGGCGACACTATTATAGGGATCAATGTAGATACCTTCAGGGTAGCTGCTCTTTTGCTCTAAGTTTAAATCTTCATCTTCAATATCAATAACTCCGATAGACGCGATATCGGTCAGCTCGTAATCCAGATCTATAGACTCGTCTAAAATTTCAGTATTTTCAATTTCTTGGTCGTACATCTCTGCGTCATTATCCTTTACGTCAATCAACGAAGTGTCCAATGATATGGAAGTTCCCAGCATATCTTCTAGCTGCTCTAAGTCCTCCTCAGAAACAATATTGGCAGTGTTTGTATTGCTTTGCGGCGCCATAAATTCCGATGCAGAAGCGGAAGCTGGCGTCGCCATCAAAAGAGTAACTGAGAATAAAAGTGTTTTTGTTGGAATAGGCATATTTAAATTACGCCTGATGAGCCAAATAGTTCCATGAACATAGGGGGCATAGCTGGAAACGAACGAAATATGGTAAATAAAGTCCAAAGACGGGCTTAATCAAATTCTAAGGCTCATGGTGTAACAAACTGGCTCACATAGCGCAGCTTTGGCTGTAAAATGTGAGGTCAGGTCGGTAACAGGTTTGACGAACAGCATCGGGATAGCTACTTTGAGCGTATGAATAATATGCCTGAACATGCTGCATCCGAAAAAAAACTAAGTCCTGCTGCGAAGCGGGCCTTAGAAGAAGCTGCCGAGCGCCGAAAAGCGCGAGCAGACGCACATGCTGATCGTCCCCCTGAAACGTCCGGACCAAAAGGTGCGGAACCCACACGCTACGGCGATTGGGAACGCGGCGGGATTGCCTACGACTTTTAGGTCTCCCTCGCCTCTATCGTACCAATTTTTTAGTGATGCTTGGCCTTAGGGTTGGGTGTGAGAGTGGTGATATTTACGGGCGATCCGCCCAATAAACGTGGGAGACGCATAAATGCGTATCAAGTTTTCAGTATTAGCTGCCATGAGCAGCTTAAGTTTAGCAGCCTTTGCAAGCCCGGCCTTAGCTGGGGGATGCATGAATGGCGGCCCAAATTGTAATATGGGCGTAAATGTTATACCGTCATCGCCAGCACAGTTTGGCCCAATGACAGTTCATACAGCGCATCCTATGGGGCATTTGCGCAATGTTGATTTTCAGCGCGCACCCAACGTATCTATAACGCGTGTTCACGGCATGGGCCCAACAGCTGGGCTATCTGATGCGCCGAGCGGATTTACAGGCGGATGTTTCCCGACCTCAACGAATTATTGCCGCTCTGATGTTGGCACACCTGTCGCGGTTAACATGTCCCCTGCCCCCGTCGTCGCAGCACCTTATATTGCGCCGGCTCCAGTCATAGCACAGCCTCTTCGCACGATGACAGGACAGGGTTACGATCCCTCCAAATTTGCACCTCGCCAATATGGTGAGAATACATTCACGCCAGGCGTCGTACATGCCCCGACATCTTATGTGGACCGTTCGCCGGTCAATGCTCAAGCCGCTCTGAACTCAGGCCGTGCTGTGACGCAGCCTCTCGCCAATGGCGGCATGACCCCAGCTTATGGTATGACAATGCCGCTTCAAGCTGCGCCTATGCAGCGTGTTGTCGCTATGCCGACAATGGCACCTGCCCCCATGATGGCGCCTACGCCTATGATGGCCCCGGCACCTTATATGGGTATGGGCGGACAAGCGACTGCGCCTGTTCTGACACAAAACGGAACTTATGCGTCTAATGTTGGCGCTGATGGATCTTATTGGGAAAAAGTATCAGGTCCAACAATGTTTGGAGATACAATGGCCACACAGGTTATTTGCAAGCGCAAACTGCCAACACAAGTCGTCAATCCTGTTGTAAACGTGCCTTATGCCGTACCAACACCTGTCACATGTGGCCCAGCGCCCCATGCTGCACATCAAGGTCATAATGCCCGTTACGGCGCGCCCAATAGCCGTTGGACTTACTAAGTCCGAACTCAATAAATACGTCTTTTATGTGGGGAAGACACAGGAAGCGGCTCTCATCGGGATGTGAGGGCCGCTTTTTTATTAGATGCAATTTGCATGCAGAAAACAAAAAAAACTCAAAAAACAAGCACTCTTAGCTTGTTCTTTTAAGCCATCATTTGCAAATTGCATCAACGTGCGCGATGCGCGCGGATAAGCACATCATATTATAGATCGTGCGCTTTCAGCGCGTTGCATAAATAACATGTTAGGGACTGAAAAATTGGACTAAGGTTGTCCATTTTTTACCCTCATTTTAAAATGCAATTCCCGCTAACTAGGGCGCGCTCACCTTTAGCGGGCCAGCCTCGTGCAGTTCAAAAGCATCATGCAGCGCTCGCACCGCAAGCTCTGTATACTCCGCATCAATCAGCACGGATATTTTAATCTCTGATGTGGCAATAACTTTCACATTGATATTACGCTCCGCCAGAGCCTCAAACATTGTCTGCGCGACACCTGTATGACTACGCATACCGATTCCGACAACTGAGACCTTGGTGACATCATCATCAGATTTAATGCCTTCAAAGCCAATATCCGCCTTCGCCGCTTCCAGCGCCTTTAGGGCTTTTTTCAAATCACGTTTGCCAACCGTAAAGGTCAGGTTCGCCGCTGAATCCGCGCGCGAAATCCCCTGCACAATCATATCAACAATAATTTGGGCGTTGGACATGGCGCTGCAGACTTTGGCGACCATGCCTGGCTTATCCGCCAGACGCAGCAATGTTATTTGGGCTTCGTCGCGCGAATAGGCGACCCCTGAGACTACGCGTTCTTCCATGTTTTCATCCTCATTACAGACTAGAGTTCCGGTGTTAATGTCCCCAACGTCGGCCATCGATGTCAGCACACGGATGGGTAGGTTATAATTCATAGCCAGCTCAACCGAGCGGGTTTGCAAAACTTTCGCGCCTAGGGACGCCAGTTCCAACATTTCTTCAAAGGCAATTCGGTTCAGGCGACGGGCGTCTTTGGCGATACGGGGGTCAGTTGTGTAGATACCGTCCACATCCGTATAGATATCACAGCGATCCGCTTTCAGCGCAACTGCGAGCGCGACTGCGGAGGTATCAGAGCCCCCGCGCCCGAGCGTTGAAATCCGGCCGTCATCACTAATACCTTGAAATCCGGCAACCACCGCGACATTGCCCGACTCCAAAGAGGGACCGATAGCTGAGCTTTCAATTTCGGCAATGCGGGCCTTTGAATGCGCCATATCGGTGCGCAGCGGAATTTGCCAGCCGAGCCAAGAGCGCGCCTTTACCCCGCGGCGGCGCAGCGCAATCGACAAAAGACCTGAGGTAACTTGCTCGCCCGTGGCGACGATAGAATCATATTCATCTTCAATCGCGCCGCCATGGACATCTTCATTACCAACACGGTCTGCATCCAACTCGTCAACCAAAGCGACAAGACGGTTGGTCTCGCCTGACATGGCCGAGACAACAACCGCCACTTCGTGACCAGCTTTCACTTCGGCCTCAACCAACCGGGAGACGTGACGAATACGCTCCAAATTGGCCACCGACGTGCCCCCAAATTTCATGACGATACGCGCCATTATAAACCCTTATTAAAACCAGCGGGCCTTTTACGCGGATAACAGAGATTTTCAAGAGAAGAGATGAGGCGGGATGAAGGGCCACCTAATCAAAGGCGGCTCAAAGACAATCTAACGCCGTTTCTGATAATTGGCATTTTGCGGCAAAGCCTCAATCACGTCTTGATCTACAGCACATGTACCCGAGCGGTAATTACCAACGCTTCTAATAACCTCCCCAGCTTGGGGCTCGACGCGCTCTCCTTTGATCAGGCTACTGAGCACGCGTGTGACTAATCCATCCAAGCGCGTGACCACATAGCAATCCACAGTCGGTTTGGCATGCTTATTTCCGATACCACTATCATCGGTGAGGAAGAGATACCGGCCGCCTGTGATTTGCGCCATGGAGCGCATGAGAAACTCTGCTGTTTTATCAACGCCGCTGGCCGCTAAGGGGACAATATGAATACCTTTGGTACGGGACATCAAACCTGCGTCCCATGTCTCGTCGATATTACGGTCATGGGGCGGCGCGTCGGCAACCAAAAGATTGACTTTAATGGCATCCTCTCGCCACACCATATCCAGCCCTGTTTGCATGGCCGTATGCATCGCTTCTGGCATATCGCCGCCGCCATAGGCCGCTTGCGAATTTAGCGCCTCACGGAAGTCGTCAAGATCATCTGTAAACGGGACTTCGCGCACGACATAATCATCGCCAACATCGCGGTAAACAACCAGACCCGTGCGAATATCAATTCCGGGATTGGCGCGCTCAACACGTCCGACAATAGCTTTAAGCTCCGTTTGCAAATAGCGCATTTCATCGCCCATAGAGCCTGTGGCATCAATGGTCAGAAGCAAGTCCAATTTACTTACAGGGGCCGCTTCAGTGTCGAGCATAACTTCTATATCGCCGCCCTTGCGAACCATTCTGCCTGAGACTGTCTTTCTGGCAATCTTGCCGTCATTGAGCGAAACCCTCACTCTGACGCCGCGCTCCAGCCCGTCAAATTCAGGATAGAGATAGGCCATGCCATCCGCGCCGGTGCGCAGCGAGAACATCCTATTATTATTACGCGTCCGCATTCTGACATCAGCCATCGGCACAGGCTGTCCCGCACTATCGACTACTTTAATATTGATACGGTTATTAGAGTCGACATAAGGCAGGTCTTTCCCTCTCAAAGACCCTTGCAACATTTTATCCAAATAGACTTTGTAAAGGTCCGGATTAAGCACATCGTCATAATCCCCTGCGGTGAGTAGACCGGATTGGGGCTTGGGTTGTGGTTTAGGGAGCTTCACGACTGGAAATGGGCTTACTGTGCCATCAGCATTTACAATAACAAAATCCTTGCCTGAAGGCGTTACAACAATCGTTTCCGAAACAGTTTGATATGTTGCCGGGATAGTGACCAATTCTGTCGAAGCCTCTTGGACAACAATCGTTGTCGTAACATCTTTATAAGTGCCGTCTTCGGTAAGGACACGGGCCGTTATCTGTTGTGTCACAGCAGGAATAGTGCGTTCTGTTGTTCTCGCTGGCGTTTTTATCACGCGGCGGCTTACTGTTTTTGTCACGGCTGGTATCGCGCGCTCTACAATACGTGCGCCGGGTGGTAGAGAGGCCATAAGCTCAGTCTTACTCACAACGCGATCAGCCTCTATTGCAGATCCCGTTTCGGCCATAGGCGCACTCACGACTGGCGCCAGCGGCGGCGGCGGCGCGGCATAATCAGCGCTGGCACGCTTCGCAGCAGCGGCCTCCCGGCGTCTCTCGCGGCGGGATGAGCCTTTGTCAGCACGGCGCGCTCCCGTGACAATAATGACACCCTCATCAGCGGAGCTACTAAAGGCGGTTTCTCTTTCGGCACTAGCGCCGCTCTCAGATTTAACCTCAGCTAGCAAATCACTGACAGAGCTTACACTACTTACAGGGGCAGGTTCAGGCGAAGGCGCAGGGGCAACAGCCTCAGAGCCGCCAATTGTTACTGAGGCTAGCACCTCAGTTGACCCATCTGCACTAACTCTGATGGTGTCCCGCACGGTTTCATAAACAGGCGGAATAGTAACAAGCTCCGTGCTGGCTTCTTGCACTACCACAGTCTCTTCAACCGTTTCGTAAACAGCCGGTATCGTGACATATTCTACTGAGGAAGGCGTGACCAATACAGTCTCTGTAACCGTTTCAAAAGTTCCGTCCTCTTTTGCGATGCGACGGGTTTCCTGCTTTGTCACAGCCGGAACGGAACGCTCAACAGTGGAAGCTGGCGTTTTTACCACTCGGCGCGTTTCAGTCTTGGAAATGGGCGGCGCAACGCGCTCCATTGTTCTGGCAGGGGATTTCAGCACCCGGCGCTCGACGACCACTGTGTCAGACGGCAAGGCAGCCTCTGATTCAGAGGTGGAAGGCGGCGCAATCATGGGTTCGCTCGCAACGGGGCCTTCACTGGCTGGCACCTCAATCGCAGGAACTTCAGCCACAGGCCTTTCAGCGACAGGCTCGGCTATAGGTATTTCGGCCATAGCCATATCTGTTATTGTCTCAGCAGGCGCAGATATATTTTCACTAGGTTTTAGCTCGGCTGTCGGCGTTTCGGTGACAGGGATCTCCGTGACGGGTGCTTTAGGCGCGGCTAGAATTTCTGCATCAGATGTCCCAATATCAGAACTCTCAACAGTTGGCGCTACAGTTGCTGGCACCTTTACGTCACGCGTAGCTGTATCAGAGTCTAGCGCTCCCACCTCAGCTGTAACTGCTTGCGGTGCAGGCTTAGGCATCTCTTCAAATCTTGTATTCGGGATATAGAGCGATGTTGCGAAAAGGGCTGCGGCGCACGTGCCTACCATCATTGCGGCTTTGCCGTTAAAGCTGAATATGTCTGTTATTTTGGCCATTGTCTCTCTCCCGAAGGT
>ENA-ORXM01003830-ORXM01003830.1-marine-metagenome-genome-assembly--contig:-NODE-3830-length-14226-cov-3.986430_pt1 | contig 14226 bp, 12 predicted proteins | sample MGYA00237867_ERZ511480 | MGnify/ENA primary metagenome ERZ511480 (study PRJEB26309, sample SAMN06266103) | marine metagenome | isolation source: Algal blade | place: United Kingdom:Sidmouth, United...
CGTCAAGCGCCATCCACGCAGCGCAACAGGTGCCAGGCTGAACTTGTAAGTAAAAGTTATCTTGATGCAGGGCTTGGCCTCTCGAGCCTGGGGGTTTGAAATAGAGCATTGTTTGCACCGCAAAGGGCGACGCACCCAAAAGGGCGGTCATCTGCTCATCTAAGCGTGGGTCAATAAGCCAGTTAAGCGAGACATCATCCCAGCGGTGCATGTGAATCATGCGGGGCCACTTTTTAAGTGGGTCGTTATCATCTTGACTGACCCCAGACGAGTCACCCTCATAAGCCCCAGTTTGACGCAACGCCGTGTAGTGCTCGCGGTAAAAACTCACCTCATCTTCAGTAAAGAGTGAAGGGACGAGAGCGTATCCTCCAGTTTGAAATGCTTTGACGTGTTCTTGATTCATTATTAAGGTGCTCCTAAAGTGTTTTAAATTGCCTCATTATAGGCTCGAGCCATTTTTATTTGCGAGGTAAATTCCTGTTTCTTTCGTTTGCTCCCCAAGGGCCCAGTGCTTCGGGTTAGAATTCAGGCACTTTATTAGGAGGTATCCTTATGGGCTCAGGCGCATTTCAATCCTTAACTGAGACACAAGCACAAGAGTTTATTGACAAAGGTTATATCAGGCTCAAAAATTGTTTTGAGCGCGATATTGCCGAAGTGTGGACGGACGACGCCTTTAAACGTCTTGGCTATGATAAACAGGACCCCTCAACCTGGGAAAAGCCGATTGTCTGGCTCGACCACTATAACAAAATGCCTGTCCGAGAGCTTGCGCCCAAAGCCTGGGGGGCAATTTGCGATATCGTCGGTGGGGAAGAACACATCGACGGCAGCACGCGTTATATAGAGTCTAAGCACTTCACCACGATAGAGCCGCTTAACTGGTCCGACTCGTTCGTTGTGAATTTTCGCAAGGGTGCCGATGAACCGTGGCAGCCACCTTCAGCAAAAGTGAAAGGTTGGCATAAAGATGGCTCATTTTTCAGGCACTTTCTGGATAGCTGGGAGCAGACGCTACTCGTTATCGTTTTGTGGTCCGATATTGAGCCGAAAGGCGGGGGCACCTTTATCGCACCTGATTCGGTAAAAAAGATGGCAAAGTTTTTCCTCGAGCATCCCGAAGGTGTCGCGCCAAGTGACTTCGACTTTCAAAACCTGATTGCGCAGTGCGAAGAATTTGAAGAGGTGACAGGTGAGGTCGGTGACGTAATTATCATGCACCCGTTTATGCTGCACGCCTCATCTCAAAATCACTCGGGCAAGGTGCGCTTTATCACCAACCCGCCCGTCATCTTAAAGGAACCCCTCAACTTCAACCGAGAGAATGGGGAAAACTTTTCACCCCTCGAGCTAGCCACCTTAAACGCTCTCGGATTGGAGCGTTTAGATTTTCAACCGACGCATCCGAGAAAGGATGATTTTTTGCCAGGACCGCCCTCAGGCGATTAAAATTGAGAATTATAAATTGGCAAATTTGATGTAGCGTAAGTTTTCGTGCGATTCTCAGACTTTAAACTGAGAACTGAAACTTTTTGCCAGTGCCCTCTCGACATCCATAGGAGCCAAGCCGTGAACTCATTCAAAGACTTATTTCAACTCGAGCCAGATGTCATCTTTTTAAATCACGGCTCGTATGGCGCAACACCCAGACCTGTTTTCGAGGTTTACCAGGAGTGGCAGCGGCGACTTGAAAGACAGCCAGTACGGTTCTTGCAGCGCGAAGTGAGCGGGTATTTGAAAGAGGCTCGAGAAAGCTTGGCGCGCTACCTGAACGTTTCGGGTGATGACCTCGTTTTTGTACCTAACGCGACTTTTGGTGTCAATATCGTGGCAAATTCACTAGGGCTTGGCGAGGGTGATGAAGTTCTGACCTGTGACCAAGAGTACGGTGCTTGTGATAAAACCTGGACTTACAGGTCAAAGCAAAAAGGGTTTCGCTACGTCAAGCAACCGATTCCTTTACCCGCAAGCTCTTCACAAGAGATTCTCGAGGCTTTTTGGCAAGGGGTAACCCCCCGCACAAAAGTTATTTACCTCAGTCACATTACCTCACCTACCGCCCTCATTTTGCCTATCAAAGAAATCTGTGCCAAGGCTCGAGCTGAGGGAATTATCACCGTTATCGACGGGGCGCACGCACCGGGGCAGCTCGAGTTAGACCTGGCAGCTATAGACGCCGACTTTTATACGGGTAATTGTCATAAGTGGATGTGCAGTCCGAAGGGGGCAGGCTTTCTGTACACGCGCCGCGACAAACAAGCAGAAATCCAGCCGCTCGTCGTGAGTTGGGGATGGCAAAAAGAAAAGAAATTCAGTGTCGGTTCGGCTTATCTCGATACCTATGACTGGCTCGGTACAAACGACCCATCCTCCTATTTGAGTGTTCCTGCTGCGATTGCGTTTCAGGCGGAACATGATTGGGCTATGGTGCGAAAGCGTTGTCACGACTTGTTACAGAAGACGCTGAATGACCTCAATGCTGTCACGGGGCTCGAGACGCTCTATCCACCCTCGTCTAACCTATACGCGCAACTCGCCGTAGCTGCCCTCCCCAATATAGGCGACCCAGACGCATTCAAAACGTGGCTTTACGATAAACACCGTATCGAGATTCCCGTAACCTCACATGAGGGGAAATCGTTTTTGCGTATATCAGTGCAGGCTTACAACGCAGAGTCAGATTTGACATCACTAGTTGAAGCCGTTGGCGCGATGACAAAGCACACATCTTAATCAATTGGGTTTTGAAGACCATAGCAGCTATACCTATCCTATACCTGTGTGGTAGGTTAAAAGCCAATAACTTTTTGGAGGTAAGGTATGAAGTTTCGTATTCGCCATAGTCTTGTAGCTTGCTTAGTACTGATGTTAGCTTGCGCGGGCTTAGCGCAAGATTTGCCCGCCGACGCTGCACCCGCTGAGGAGCAGGTGCTTAGAATTCCTTGTGATAATGTTCGCAACGAAACGACCTTTGACTTTGCTGTATCTGTCTATCAACGCTACGCCTGCGTTGCTGACCTATTCAGCGATACGCTTGTATTTCTGGATAAAGACTTTAACGTTATTCCGGGTGCCGCCGAAAGCTGGTCGGTTTCTGATGACGGTTTGACCTGGACTTTCAAGTTGAAAGAAGGCCAAGTGTGGAGTGATGGTACACCCCTCACGGCTTACGACTACGAAGCGACATACCGCTTCTCAGCGATGCCGGAAACCGCCTGGGATTTTACCTGGTTTTACGAGTTTATCGGGCCTGGCGGCATTAAAAACTGGTCGAAAGTTATTGCTGGCGAGTTGCCACCTGAAGAACTAGGTGTGGTCGCAGTTGACGACCTCACCCTCGAGATCACTACAGAAGGTCCCTTCCCACCGCTGCCAGGTGTTGCGAAATTCGGCTACGTTTTGCAAAAAGCAGCCCTTGAGGAGCACGGTCCTTTTTATAATAACGACGTTGAGACCTCTGTTTCATCGGGTCCGTTTATGCTCGAGTCATTCGACCCTGGTAATAAAATCGTACTCGTCAAGAACCCAACCTATGCGGGTAACCGCCCCGCTCGCTTAGAGCGTATCGAGGGTATTTACATGGCTCCTGCCACCTTCTTCGCTGCCTTTGAAGCCGGAGAAGTTGACAGAGTCCCTTACCAAGAATTATCAGCCGCAGACTTTTCAATTATTGAAAATGATCCTGTGCTGAGCGAGAACTATTTACGTCACTTCGGTGACTTCCGCACGGATTACCTATTGTTCGACACCAACAATCCTCCTTTCGATAACATAGACGTGCGTAAGGCATTCGCCAAGGCGGTTGACCGCGACGCGATTGTCAAAAATGTCTTCGGTGAAATTAAGGCAATGCCCGCCCACTCGATGCTTATGCCTGGCTATCCCGCTTCTGATACAGAGGGCGACTTAGCCGAATATCAAGCGTTCAATTGTGACGTAGCGAATGAGCACTTAGCTGAAGCAGGTTACCCAGGCGGCGAAGGTTTCCCTGCTCAAGAAATGTGGTTACGACAAGAAGCGCCTGCAATGGCGGCTGTATTTCAGGCTGTAGCTGCCTCGATTTCGCAATGTCTAAATATTGATATTGAGGTGTCCAACAAAGACGGCAAAGTCTTCACGGACGCTATGAACGCTCATACGCTGCCGTTTGGCGCTGTGTCCTACGGTATGGACTTTTTGGACCCCTCAAACCTTTTGGGTATCTGGATTTCTTCGGGCCGTCACGCCTGGGAAAACGAAGAATTCGACACACTCGTTTCTGATGCCAGTGCGCTTGTAGGCGACGATGAAGCGCGCACCCAAATGTTCAAAGATGCTGAGCGCATTCTTGTCGATGATGTCGGTGGCGTGTTTATCGCTCACCGCTGGCAAGGCGACCTCTTTAAACCCTATGTTTTAGGCGACAGCTTCCGCGAGCCAGACTCCAACGGTATTAGCGGCTGGCACTGGGGTAACGACCAGGTTTGGGGCGACATGTATATCGGGTCGGACCGTTAGGGCGTTGGTCTGGCGTTAAGTTGCTTTAGGTCATCAGTGATGAGTCATCCTAAATTTTCGTCCAAAACAACTTCCTTTCGATATTCGGTGAAGGAAATCCCCTCTAACTCCCCTTTTTTAAAGGGGAGTATTATAAGCTTCCTTCTTTTCCAAAGGGGGATTGAGGGGGATTTCCATCTGCTAAATACCCAAAGAAGTCTCTTTTTACACAATCTGAAACAAAATGTCGCCCTCAACAGTATTGTCTTTAAACTTTTGAGACGATTTATCTATTTTCCAATTGCTAGCAAAGACCTCTTGGGAGCTAGTTCATGACCCGATATATTTTAGGCCGTTTACTATCACTGGTTTTTGTATTATTCGCTGTCTCAGTTATCGTTTTCAGCCTGATGCACTCGGTACCTGGAGGTCCGTTTGATGAAACGGATGGACGCTTACCGCCTGCGGCAAAGGCAAATATTTTAAAAAAGTACGGCCTCGATAAACCTGTGTGGCAGCAATACATAAACTATATGAGCGCTGCGGTGCGCTTTGACTTTGGTATTCCGTTTCAACAACCCCAAACAACCGTCGCTGCCCTTATTAGAAAAACCTGGGGTGTGACGCTGCAAGTTGGCCTTGTCACGCTGGCGTTGGCCTTTGGCGTCGGCATAACGGCGGGAATGATTGCAGCTTATAACCAGAATTCCTGGATTGATAATTTGGTGACATTTACAACGACACTTGGGTTTACCGTGCCAAATTTTGTTATTGCTATGTGGTTTATTTTGTTTTTTGCCGTCGCGCGGCAGTGGTTACCGATGGGCGGCTGGAGTGGTTCAGAGGCCGCCTGCCTTATAGGTCGAGCCTTTTGTACTGACTGGATTATGCCCGTGATTGCCTATGCGCTTGCACCTATGGCAGTGATAGCCCGCTACACCAGGGCAAGTATTGTTGATGTCAAGCGTGCAGACTACGTGCGCACCGCCAGAGCCAAGGGCGTAAGCGAACGAAAAGTGATGAGTAAGCATGTTTTTCGCAATGCACAGATTCCTATGGTCACAGCATTAGGAACCGAGATTCCCAATTTAATTACAGGTAGTATTTTTATCGAATCTATTTTTCGCATTAATGGTCTGGGTAAATTTTTTGTAACGAGTACCATCAACCGCGATTACCCGATGATTATGGCGACGTTTTTGCTTATCGCCCTGCTCTGGGGTATTACTTACTTACTGACCGATGTTGCCTATACCCTTATTGACCCACGTATTCGCGTGGGCGGCGCGAAAGAGGCTTAGGACGTGGCGTTCTTAGACCCAGCCGATTCTGATGCGCCCATAGTGGACTCGAGCATTGTTGGTGGCAGAACCTTCTGGCAAGACGCCCGCAAGCGCTTTTTTCGTAACCGTTTAGCGGTGCTTGGATTGCTTATTGTTTCGACCATTGTCTTCTTGGGCGTGTTCGCTGACCTTATAGCTCCGTTTGAATATGACCGCGCTTATTTTGACAGAGTATTGCAAAAACCTTTTCAGCACCCTGAACACCCGCTCGGCACGGATGAGGTCGGTCGTGACTACCTTAGCCGCCTTATTTACGGCGCAAGAACCTCGTTGATTGTGGCGTTTGCAGTGCAGGGTATTGCTGTGCTTATCGGCGTACCGCTCGGCGTTTTAGCGGGTTATTTGGGGGGCAAAGTAGATTTTGCATTCTCGAGGCTTATCGAGGTCATGACTGCGTTTCCCGCCCTCTTGTTTGCTATTTTGATTATTTCGGTCTTGGGTGGCGGTCTCAGGACTATCATTGTTGCACTTAGTATTACGAGTTGGATTGGGGTCTCGAGGCTTGCCAGGGCGCAAATTCTTACCCTGCGTGAGCAAGACTATGCCCTAGCAGCTAGAGCCCTCGGCGTTAAAGAATGGCAAATTATGCTGAAGCACCTTTTGCCCAATGCGCTGACCCCAATTTTGGTAGCAGTGAGTTTTGGCATACCTGCTGCTATTTTTGCCGAAGCGGGCCTAAGTTTTTTAGGCTTGGGCGTAAACGACCCCATAGCAAGCTGGGGCAAGATGGTCGGGGTCAGTAACGCCTACGTGCGGGTGTACTGGCACCTGGCGTTTTTTCCGACCCTCGCTATTGCGCTTACGATGCTTGGCTTTACCTTTTTGGGCGACGGCCTTCAAGATGCCCTCGACCCTAAGCAAGGCGAGTAGGCTAAGCACAACTAACTATCTATTGCCTCCATGAACTTTTCAAATTCTCCCTCTTTTATTGCTACTGTTTCTTCTTTCGCCGGAAAAGCTTGACTATCGACGTCGGCCTTAAATTCTTTGAAGGCGGCAATTGTCTCTTTCTGTAGTCGGTCATAGTCGGCCTTCAAGTTTCGGTAACCCCTGGCGTGACGCGGGACGTGTCCGGTATTCGTTCCAAGAATATCAGTGGCGAAAAGATACTGTCCATCGCAACCCGCGCCACTGCCCATCGAAATGACGAGTAGGTCGACGCGTTTAGAAATCTCAGTGGCAACTCTCTCAGGTACGATTTCCATCTCGACAGCAATCGCGCCTGCATTTTGATAGTCGAGGGTGCGCTGGTAGACTTGCTTAGCTTCGGTAGCCGTTTTGCCAACCGCTTTAAATCCGCCAAACCAGCTCGCTTTGTAAGGAATAAAGCCTACGTGTCCCACGGTGGGAATACCCTCGTTTGCCATCGCCTCGATAATCGCAAAGCCGGAGCCGCAGTAAACGGCGTCGGCACCGTTGGCTAAGGCTTTGAAGCCGCCGCGAATCGCCTCTTCTTTGCTGGCATGCTCACCGTAAGCCAAGCCAATCGTGAAGAAGCTATTGGGCGCCGCCTCGAGAATGGGCTTTGGGTTATTTTTCTCAGAGGTGATAATCATATCTATACCCGCTAGTTCGCAAGCCTCAGCTTCGGCGGCTGTACTCACATAGACTTCGGTAAATTGCCGTTTCCCTTTAAGCTCGAGTAAGTCTTTAACAGTCCACTTTGGCACGAATTCTCCTGAACTTTTCAAAAATATCCAAGTTGCTTTTTTTGAAACGAGGCTTGAGTTTGCCTATACCTTAAGATTCTGTTTCGTTATCTCCAGAGCCCCAGTTTTCACAGCCCCCTTCACCTGATGGGCGTACGAGTGGTTTAGCTATGTCTTCCGTGTTTTTCCAGAAATAGGGATCTTTGCCTGCTACCATCACGATATCGCGGTAGTCAGCAATCGCCATATACTCGCCGTCTTTTGGGTCGCGCCACGGCAAAAGTGACGACGCGCTCATATAATGGTTGACCAAAACGCGCCGATAACCAGTCTGGGCTCGGTTGGGAAACGAACGGTGCAGCAAGTAGCCGTTAAAGAAAACAATGCTGCCTGCTTTGACCTCGACAGGAATAGCGTCGGCGTCGCTATAGGGGAAACCCTGGGATTCATCTGTACAGTCAAATCGGTCATCTTCTTGCGCTTCTAAGGGCCACAAAATACCGTGCTTATGCGACCCCGGAATCACCCAAAGGCAACCGTTTTCAATGGTGGCATCATCCATAGCAATCCACCCACCGCATAAGGATTGGTCGCGGGTCGGAATAAAATCTTCGTCTTGGTGCCAGGCTTGACCTGGTTTGCCGCTCGCTTTGATAAACAGCATCGATTGCATGCACTTAACGTCTGGTCCAATGATTTCCGTTAGTGCTTCAACCATTTTGGGTGTCGATAAATACTTGAGCATCACCTCTGACATTTTGTGGGGGAAGTGAATACATAAGTAACGGCGTAAAATAGCGTCATCTGTTTCGCCCCGTTGACTCGGCTCGAGACCCTCAAAGCTACCGCGTTCACCCTTGCAAATTTCGAGAGCTTCATGCCGCAGCTCCTCGAGTTCTGCTTCGCTCAACGCCCCTGGTATAACCAGGTAACCGTTGTCTTCATAGAACGTTTTCAGTGTACCGTCTTGAGCTAGGGTAGGCTCGCTGATGAAGTTTCCATGTCCCTGTTTTAAAGCCTCGAGTTGGGGGTCTAAGGTTGTTGGCATGTTTGCTCCTTTACGCTGTACCCTAGTTTAAACCTTTTGCTGAGGATAGGGCTATTTATTTCTGTCTTACCTATATATTCCTGCCAATAGCAAGTTGCATTGGAAAACGTGCTTCCTTCGTATACTTTTGGAATGAAACGCCTCTTTTTCCTTCTGCTATTACTCTGTATCTATTGCCAAACCTCAGCGCAGGAGGCTGTGTATATCGTTCAGTCAGGCGACACCCTTAGCAAGATTTCTACGGCTTTGGATATACCGTTGGTCGATTTGATAACTGCGAACGACTTAGCTGACCCGAATCGGCTCGAGGTGGGTCAGCGGCTCACCCTTCCGACTTTACAAGCCTGGGCTGACCCCTTACCTGCGCCTTTCGAGGCGATTACATTAGAACCGCAAATGGCAACGCAAGGCGAGGTGCAGCGTTTGAAGGTACAGTTAAAGTCAGGTGCTAGGCTCGAGTCTATAACCTACTTAGGCAAAGATGTGCCCCTTTACGAAGACACGATTCTCCTAGCCACCCATGTCCTGCAAGACCTTGGCACTTACAGTTTGAATTTAAGCGTTGCGACTCAAGATGAAACCGTGAGTTTAAATTTACCTGTTATTGTGATAGATGCTGGTTATGACCGCGAGAACATTACCCTCTCCGGCGAAACGAGTCAGCTTTTAGCCCCTGACATTGTTCGTCGTGAGCACGCGCTTTTGGAAACGACCTGTACAGGGGGCGGAGCACGGCGCTGGTCGGGTCCCTTTCAGTTACCTCTAAATGAAGCCGCTTACAGTTCATCTTTCGGCACCTTGCGCTCTTACAACGGCGGTCCCTACAGCGGTTTTCACCGAGGCCTTGACTTTCGGGGTGCACCGGGCACACCTGTGTATGCAGCGGCTGATGGTGTGGTTGTATTGTCTGAAGTACTCGAGCTTTACGGTAACACCGTCATACTCAGTCACGGCCTCGGCGTGTGCAGCGCTTACATGCACTTGAGTGAACGCAACGTTGCGCACCGTGACGAGGTTGCCGCAGGTGACGCTCTTGGTGAAGTCGGTGCGACGGGGCTTGCGACGGGGCCACACTTGCACTTTGAAATTCGGGTCGAGGGTGTTCCCGTCGCGCCGTTGCAGTGGCTAGGCGAGGGTGTTTTTCCTTAAGTAGCGTAAGGTGACTCGAGGCTCTATACCAATGTTAAGCTGCCCATCCTGGAGTTGATATGAGCCACTTTTTTGCCTATATGGCCCGCATGAAATTTATCGAACGCTGGGGCCTGATGCGTAACACCGACACCGAAAACATTATGGAGCACAGCTTGCAAGTTGCGATGATTGCTCACGCCTTGGCCATAATCAAAAATACTAAATTCGGGGGAGAGGTCAATCCCGAACGCGCCGCCACCCTCGCGCTATTTCACGACGCAAGTGAGGTCATTACAGGTGATTTGGCGACGCCTATAAAATACTTCAACCCACAAATCAAAACTGCCTACCGAGATATCGAAGTTGTTGCTAAAGAAAAACTCGTCGGTATGTTGCCCGAAGAGGTTCGCAGTTCCTACCAAACCCTCTTTTTTCCAAATGGCAGCGACGAAGAGCCGTGGGAACTCGTACGCGCTGCTGATAAAATTTGTGCTTATCTGAAATGCCTTGAAGAGTTGAAGGTTGGTAACGGCGAATTTGTCCAGGCAGAAAAGGCTATCGGGGCAGAGCTGGGCAAGCTCGAGCTTGCCGAAGTCAAGTATTTTCTCGAGACCTATATACCAAGTTTCACGCTTACGCTTGACGAACTGAACTAGACTTGCGTAATGCTGAGAAGTCCCGTTCTTAAAACGCCACTCCTGCTTGGCTATACCTATGTATGGGCTTTATTTATCTACGCCGGTGCGCGTTTTGTAGTGGGTGACAGCGTGTGGTGGCTCGCTGGCATCCACACTTTTTCGCTTTATCTACTTTTGCCCCTGCCCATTGTGCTCGGGCTTTCTCTATGGCAACGGCGCTACTTCTTAGCTATAACCACGGTGATTGCAGTGTGCGGCGCTGCTTACCGGCTATATCCCTATTTTTTACCGAAGGTCACACCTGGGTCAGCGGTAGGCACCGAACTAAACGTTCTCAGTTACAACATGCGCGCCAATCCAGAAGGACTCGAGCTTTTTCTACGCGAACAGGGGGCGGATATTGTCTTTATTCAAGAAAACGCTGAGCTGTTTGCAAGTGAGGGTATAGAGACTTTGCTCGAGCTGTACCCCTACCAGAAAAGCCAAGATGAGGCGTGGGGAAACATGCTGCTCTCGAAATATCCGGTGCTGCACAGCGCGAACCTGAGCGGTTTTGGCAATAGTTTGCCGCAGCGTGTCGTCATCGATGTAAAAGGTCAAAACGTCGCGCTTTATAACGTTCATTTGACTTGGCCCATCGGTAAGCCTCGGGTTCGCACGGGTCTCCCTTTTGAGTTAGGGGCATTTACGCGTTATGACGACAGAGCCAGGAACACGCAAATTGAACGCCTCCTTGATGTTACGCAAAAAGAAGCTTTGCCCTTTTTGGTCGTCGGTGACTTTAATTTGAGTGCAACCTCACCAACTTACACGAAGCTGAAGCTTAGGTGGCAGGACGCGTTTCTAAACGCAGGAAACGGTTTGGGTCATAGCTGGCCCAGTAAATTTGATAGTGGTCTAAAAGTGCCTCGTCTATTACGCATAGACTATGTTTGGCACAGCAACGATTTTTTGACTTCTCGAGCAAAGGTACACCCTGCTCTAGCCTCCGACCATTTTCCTATAAGTGCCAAGCTCATTCTTAAAAAATTTAATAACTTTTAACTGACGTTTATATCGCAATCTGAGGTTCAAAACACAGGTCTGCTATCAGTGTTTTTTTTTCTAATCCCAAAAAGTCAAAGCTGTCTAGGGGGGCTTGTACCCATCCGAAAACGTACAGAACACACAAATTCTTGAATCTTCAGTCTTCGACGGGTGCTCGTAGTGCCACGCCGACTTTTTCTGCCAACGCCCTTGCGTAAACGTAAGTCCCCACCAGCGCGTCGGGGTTGACCTGCTCGGGAGTGTCTGTTTTCCAGTGCCAGTTAGGCGGCACACCGTTCTCGAGCCTTATCAACGTCAAGCAGTCGTATCCAGCTTTTGAAAAGGGGAGGGTATCGAGAAAGGCCAGGCGGTATTTAACGGGGTCGGCGCCTGTTGTGCTGCGGGCGGCGTCGAGTAATCTACCTTTCGACTTGTGGTACTCGAGCATGCCTTCGCCTTCGCTGTAGTGAAGCTTACCTAGTCCGACGTTGTCGATATTCAAAATTAGTGCGTTCTCGGGTATTTCGCCACCTTTTAAAAGCGCCTTAGCCCCCTTTGCGCCTACCTCCTCAGCGCCCGTAATCACAAGCTTGAGTTGCCACTCATTCATGAGCCGTGGCGCTAAATCTAAAAAGAGTTGAGTAGCCACGGTCACACCCGAGGCGTTGTCGTTCGCGCCATTGACATAGTCAGAGCTGCGTTCACGCCAATACATAAGCCCCGCTTGAATCAAAAAAAACATGCCGACAAGCCGCGCGCCAGGCAACCAGAAAAAAGCGAGCGGCACGCTTGCTATGGCCAGGGCGGTTGTGATGAGAAAGAATATGCGAAAGCTTCGAACATTATTGGGTGAATTTAGAAAGTAGGGTTTCGCCGTATCAATATGCGCCATGATAACAAGCGTCCGGCGGCCCTCACCCTTTTCAGCAATCAGGTTGGCTGAACTATATTTGTCGGTAAAGCGGGACCAGGGTACGTTCCAGAGGCAGAAATACGCCCAGAACGCAAACAGACCAACAATAGACACGACTCCGTTCGGTATGAGGCCGCCTAACGCCAAAACGAGGCTGATACCCATAATTTCCCAGCTGTTTGTTCGTGGGCTAAGAAACGCCTGCTGTTTAACGCTTACACCGCTGGCTTTCAGGTAGGTCTCGAGGCGTTTGCGCGCTTCTGCGGCTTCGCGCGTCGCGGTGCCGCGGTGCGGCTGATAGGTGATGCGTTCAAAAATCTCAGTGAGCACGGTAGCGCTAGTGTACCTAACTTGGGCTTAGGCCATGCGCAGCTATAACAAACGCGAATGGTCTTATACTGCAATTCTCAACCCAGCGTTGTTAGTTTTTCTTTTCGTTCTTTGAAAAAAGGAACCACATACGGACCTTCAGGGATGATGGCAACGTCGCCACTTCGCTGCCTTTTTATACTTTCCGTTACGACTGCATCAACAGAATCTATACAGGTAACTCCCGTCAGTGATTTATCCACAGCGGAGAGTTTATCGCTATAAAGGTAAACGTTGCCAAGGCGCATGGGTTTGAGCTGCATTTGCGTTTGCCACTCATCGATATCGGCGTGATTCTTTTGTTCAATTGACTCCATGAAACCGTCCATCCCCAAGTGAACGAGCCGCCGTTGGGCGTCACGGAAATGTGCTGAGCCTAAACCTTCTGAACATTCAGATACGATAATCAGGTCGCCGCCAGGGGCGAGTATACCGAGTGGTCCTACCATCCCCTTCACCGTTTGATAGTAGGTTTTGTCCAGAGGGTAGCCAGCGCTGCTGGTGATAACTGTGGAAAAGCGTTTGCTGACGCCGACCTCAGCGTAGCTGCGTATAAAATCGACGGCCTCGAGGTGACTCTGCACAATCTCGCCAAAGTTCACAAAAGCGAGGTTTCGGTTCTCATCAATTACGGTGTTCAGGGCTAGCGCGCCGCCCAGCATTTGCACAATCTCGAGCTGTTCTTCGTGTAGCGGATTGCCCTCGAGAACGCAGTTAGTCGCTTTCGGATGCGACATAAAAGTGGCGTTGTGAAAGGTGGTAATCGTTTCAGCGTGAGCAACGCCCGGTGCTATAACTTTACGCCCACCCGAATAGCCCGCCATAAAGTGCGGTTCGACCAGACCTGTCGCTACCTTGACGTCAGCCTCAACAAAGCGTCTGTCTAGCCGAACGACGGTTCCTTTTTCAGTGTGACCAACCAGAACGTGCGCGGCGTCGTCCTCAGCGAAATGGTTAACGACTGTGGCGTTGTCCAGCACCCAGGGGTCGCCGACAAGTTCACGCATTTCCTCGTCTTCGTTGGGACGGTGCAGGCCGGTGGCGATGAGCACAGTGATATTTTCTTTAACAAACCCTGCCGCCTGCAAGTGCCGAATCATTATTGGCAAAAACAGACCATTGGGTACGGGCCGCGTGATGTCGCAAATCAAGATGCAAGCTGTACGTTTACCGTGCACCGCCTTTTTAAAAGAAGGGGAGGCGACGGCGTTCTCGAGCGCCGCTTCAATAGTCTGCTGAGGATTTTCAACAATAGGCATGGTGCGCTTGCGAATAATGTTTGCATTGCAGTTCTCAGGAAGGCTGACACTCAGCCCAGACTTGCCGTATAGCAGATGATGATTTTTTTCTTGTGTAGACATGGTTGGTCTAGTATAGGATAGCCCCTTTGTGGAGGATAGCCTGGATTAAGAATGGCCCAAGTTTTCCGGAGAATAGTCAAGCGAGGTTAAGTGAATACCGCTCTATTAAAACTTTCTATTCCTCTGGCGCTCGTGCTCGAACGAGGGCGACCTTACCTACTCACATTTGTTTTACGGAACGGATAGCTTTTAAAAGGGTAAGAAATTGAAATGAGCTTCCGGTTCTGAGCAATTTGCAGAACCGGAAGTGTTTGTCTCTTGCCTAATAG
>ENA-ORXM01003832-ORXM01003832.1-marine-metagenome-genome-assembly--contig:-NODE-3832-length-14219-cov-3.925117_pt1 | contig 14219 bp, 12 predicted proteins | sample MGYA00237867_ERZ511480 | MGnify/ENA primary metagenome ERZ511480 (study PRJEB26309, sample SAMN06266103) | marine metagenome | isolation source: Algal blade | place: United Kingdom:Sidmouth, United...
GAAACTGATAATGTTAGCTATAATTATTATGATGAAAGATTGCTTGATGGCTCTAGTATTAGTATCTATCCACGCAGCAAAGAAGTTATAAATGATGCTAAAAATTTAAAAACAAGATCACCATTTTCAGGCAAGCCCTTATGGAGTTTTCCCTATGTTCTTATGCATGAATACGGGCATCATATTCTAACAACATATATTTGGAGAAACTCTCTAATTAATTTATCAGATGAACACTTCACGGGGATAGGACAGTCTCGTCTGGTTCGTAAAACTGTTTTAGATCAACAAGGTAAGCACAAGAGATTGAATAGATTTATATCAGAACTCTATGCTGACTTGTTTGCCTTTTATTCACTGCCTAGGAAAGATTCTAGTTTTAAAGGTTCATTGTGCCTCGAAGGAGATAGAGAACTTACAAGCAAGAAGTTTTATTCAAATGGTGATGAAGTCTACAAGATTTTAGATAAGACGAGATTAAATGTTTTCGAGTCAGATCAAGACCAAGCTTTTAAACCTCCATGTAATTTAGTATTTACCGACGTATATAAAGTAGGAGCAATTTTTTCTCATTATATTTATATGATTAATGATGAGTTGAAACTTAAAGACTTAGAGTCATTAAAATTGATCAACAAAACATTTCAATATGTTGGTAACTCTTCAATAGGTTTAACAAGTATTGCCAAGCAAGGAGAGGTAAAGAATTATTTGACACAGTTTATAAAACTATACTTGAGAGTTTTAGGAGATAAATTAGAGCTTAGGTCAGCTCCTTTTCCACGTTCAATTTGTCGTTTGACTAAAGAAATATTACCAGCACTTCATAAAGACATTATTGATATAGAAAAAAGACAGTGCAAATTAAAACAAAATCCTAAACCTCAACATTAATACTTGGCCTTAAGTGCCATATACATGAGGCCTAAATAGGAGTTTCTATACGGGATTTCTCCAGAAATTAATTTCTCAATAATGAGATCAAAAGGCATCTCTAGTATTTCTTGAATAGTCTCTTCCCCATCTGGATTAGGAAGTTTAGATGTTTTAAGATTAGTCGCTTTAACAAAGTATTGGAAGTTGTTAATAGTCCCACTTGATTTGGTTTCAAAAACTATTTCAAATTTATCAGCACTGTAACCTATCTCTTCTTGCATTTCACGGTTTGCATTTTCAAAAATAGAATATTGATCTTCAAATATTCCTGTCACAGGCTTTATTCTTAATTGAGGCTTCTCATGAGGTCGTAATTCTTTAACTAATAATAAGTTTCCGTTCGAATTAAAAGGGTAAACAACTATTCCTCCATGAAGATAAATCTTCTCCCAAACATTATTTTTAATTTTCTGTTCTCTGATTTTAACAAACTTACCATCATATACTAAATCTTCGCTCATGAGTTAGCCTTTTCTCTCTTAAAGTATTTAAGGTGAGTATAGGTAAGAATACAAACGATTAAATATAGTATTGCAAGAACATAGTAATGCTGATGGATATGAAGACCAGCTGTAAACAATAAGAAAAGTAACAAGGATGAGAGTAACAAAGAGATAGCTTGTATAATGTTCATAGCGGAAATCATTCTCGCACATTCTGTTTTTTTAGCATTCATTTGTACCAATGTTTGAAGAGGAACAACGTAAAGACCACCACAGACTGAAACCATTGTTATAGAGAGTAGAAGTAATATTGCATCTGGATTGGTTAGAAAAGAGCTAATACCTTTAAGTTCTAATCCAAACTCATTTGGAGGAGATATAAACAGGCATGCGATAGAGTGAAAAAAAGTCATCCCAATAATTCCAATAAAAATGCATCTAGGAATAGAATATTTTTCACTTATTTTATTAGATGAAATCGATCCAATAGCGATGCCAATAGAGAAGCTTGCCATAAAGAGCGTTGCAACTGCTTCATCCAAATAGAAATAATTCTTAATTAATAAGGCCAAGGTACTTATATAATAATTACCCATAAACCAAAGCCAAGAAGCAAAGATAATACTGTACTTAATCGTAGGGTATTGAAAGGCAAGCTTGATATTTTGAACGAAGTTTGGATTGTTGACCATGGTAGAGTTCTGAGCTTTTAATTTAGGTATTTTTCTAGAACTTAAATAACCTATAATCGAAAAGATTGTTAGAAAAATTCCAATGAAATATGATTGGGCAGAGAACATTTTTACTAAAATTCCTCCCGCGGCAGTCCCTACTAATATTGAAAAAAATGTTCCCATTTGAAAAATTCCATTAACTCTTAATAAGTCTTTATCTTTCACAAGTTCTGGAAGGGCTGAATACTTTACAGGACCTAAGAAAGCAGACTGCATCCCCATACAAAATAATAAAAATAAAAGAAAAGGGATACTTCTTGAAGGAAGAGCAAAGATAGTTAGGGCCATGATGGAAATTTCAACTAACTTAATATATTGAACCATTTTATCTTTTGCATACTTATCAGACATTGAACCTGCCAAAGCAGAAAAGAGTAAATAGGGTAAGATGAATAAGAAGGTTGCTATAGAAATAATTTCTGTCGCTTGAAAGCCAAAAGCACTCAAACTCTCATACGTAATAATTAAAATTAAAGAATTTTTAAAAATATTGTCATTAAAGGCATTTAAGAATTGAGTGATAAATAAATATTTAAAAGAATTTTCCAAGTTATTTTAATAAACTTGGAGCATCATAAACACCTACTAGGGCAGACTGGATATCCAGAGGCTCATTAGTGTAGGTATCAAGGTGTCTAATGTAAGTATTTACAACGATTGTACCTTTGTTATTAATCTTAGGATGACCACCAAAGACAGGAGTGTTTTTCCTATGCATAAGTACAGCTGGCTTCTTTTTATCAGTTCTAATAATTTGGTATTGTCTCATGATCTTTTTAGATGTTTGAGTGTTTGCGATATAGACGTTTTCTCTCTCTCTTGAATCCTTTGCTCTAAAAACAATAACATCAAAATTATTAATATCAGGAGAGAAGTGAGAAATACTTAAGATTTTCTTAGATGTAGTAGCAATCTCTGTTGTCACATCATCTTTTTTAAAGTGATTTAATAAGACCTTGGTTTTGGTTTTAGTTGTGGCAATAAGAGCAACACTTCCATATTTGTTTACAGATGAGGAGTTTCTAAAACCTGTATACTTAGATCGTTTTGAAAAGTCTTTATCCGCTATAATAATTTTATGAACAAAGTCTTTAAGATCTAGCCTCACGATAAGATCAGGAGCATCTTCTCGTAGATGAGTAAACCTCACTTTACAGACCCCATATCGTCCATTCATATCTAAAGGAAAAATATAAGAAATTTTCTTACCTTGTACCTTTTGACCAGTTTTAAAAAGTGTTTTAACTTCAATTTTCTTCTCTTCCAAATTTATAGAATAGATCCCCGTTTTATTCTCTTCATCTTTGGCCCTGAAATAAATCGCGTCTTCATTCTGATGAACTTCATAAATTGTAACGAGCTTAAATTTATTTGGTTCTAAAAGAGTTTTTATTTTCTCACTTTTAAAGAAATATTTCATGATTGCTTTGGTGCCAGCAGTATCATTAAGTGTAAAAATAATTCCATCTACAGTTAATACAGGGTCACTTAAAAAAGTATTTCTAGGAGATTCATAAATAAGTTTTGAATCTTTGTCTGTATTAAAGAATATTTTTTCAGTTTCTATTAATAGGTTAGCAGGAACTTTAAAAGCAATTTCATTATTATCATTTATTTGAGGGGTTACACCTCTTAATGGAGAAAATGCTGGCATTTTATAAGAATCTGTTTCTGAAGACCTTGCTAAGACTTTGTAATTGATATCAAAAGCATGGACAGAGAGATTCATAAGAATGGAGATAAGTATTAGATTTTTCATAGGATCATATTAAAAAGATTGGTCACTGATGTAAATTATTGACGCTGTGAGTGCATGACTATTTTTCCTAACATTTGATGCTTAGAAGGCGAGTAAGTCGATTCTATGAGAATAGGCATGATTTTATTTTTTAAATCCAGATCGGATTGAACTTTTACCTTTAAAAACTCTGGATTATACCCTTCCCAGAAGCCATTTTTATTTTGTTCGAATAAAACTGACGTAATCTTTCCGAGCATTTTTGTAGAAAATCTTTCGATCTTTCTATCACCTAACTCATTTAGAATTTTAACTCTCTGTTTCTTGATCGAATTATCATGATGTTGGGGGAGCTTAGCAGCAGTTGTTCCTTGCCTAGATGAATAAGGAAAAACATGGAAGTGAGTAATCGCAGAGCTCTCTAGATACTTATAAGTTTCCTCAAATTGCTCTTGAGTTTCTCCAGGGTAGCCGGTGATAATATCTGCTCCGATGGCACTTGTTGGGAAATAAGTTTGAATTTTATCAAGGACAGCACAATATTCAGAAATGGTATATTTTCTTCTCATTGATTTTAAAATTTCATCATTGGCGCTTTGGATAGGAATATGAAAATGATTTAGGTACTTACCTGAATCTTTTAAAATTTTTAATAATTCATCAGTAATAGTATTTGGCTCTACTGAGGACAATCTAAGCCTTTCAAGATTTTTAATAGAGCTTACTTTTTTTACAAGATCTGTTAGCTTTTCACCACTTTTTTCATATTCACCGATATTTACACCAGTTAGGACGATTTCTTTATACCCTGCTTTAACAAGTTCTAGAGCGTTCGTGTAGGCCTGTTCAACAGATATCGTTCTAGATCTTCCACGGGCTTGGGGAATAATGCAGAAGCTACAAATATAATTACACCCATCTTGGATTTTTAAAAATGCTCTGGTGTGTTTGAAATCAGAAGGCGTGGTATAGGCCCCCCAAAAATCATTGGTTTGATCAATTTTTATTTTGTTCTCAATTTCACCCAAATGTTCAAAGACATTGTATTTTTCAGAATTTCCAAGAATAAGATCAACTTCTGGCATGAGGCCGAGTTTTTCTGATTCCATCTGAGCATAACACCCCGATACTATAACCTTGGAGTTTGGACTATGCTTTTTTGCCTTCTTTATTAGGTTTCTACAACTGGAATCGGCTCCATCAGTAACAGTACATGTATTTAGAAATACAAGGTCAGAATCCTGCTCAAAAGGGACTATTTTATAGCCTCTTTGCTCAAATCCACTGGCTATTGAGCCTGTCTCAGAAAAGTTGAGCCTGCATCCTAGCGTATGAAAAGAAACGGTTTTTTGTCTATCAGTCATTGGAATAGATTAAATAACATTTATCTCTATAATTGTCTTATGCTTTTGTTGATTTCATGCAGATTTCAGATTGACAGTTAAGCATGAAACCCCTAAATTTTATTTCTAACTAAAAATGTGTGGTCTCTTAGCTCAGTTGGTTAGAGCACCTCCCTTTTAAGGAGGGGGTCCTGTGTTCGAGTCACAGAGGGATCACCATTTTTGTTTCTATATCCGTGCTCCCATCGTCTAGCCCGGTCTAGGACACCGCCTTTTCACGGCGGTAACAGGGGTTCAAATCCCCTTGGGAGTACCATTTTAGAATAGTTGAAGTTCCTGCTAATTTTTTATTAAATTCAATCTAGTAGCTTTGAATCTTTGTAAAGTATATAACCCATATAGTAAAATTAAAGACAGGTTCTTAGTTTTGTAAGATGCTCCACGGATTCATCATAAAAATTAAATTCAGAAATTTTTCATGATCATTGTTAAGGAATTTAACAAGAAATGATGAAGGTTTTAATGGCTTTTGGATTGATTCATTGAATGACTTATCAATATCAAAATGAAAAAGAGGATCTAAACTTGCTCCAAAACTTGACCCTGCAGCAGCATATGAAAGATCTAGCCTATTCTTCAAATTTGTTTGTCCGTAAATCCCTAGAGACAAATATCTATCGGGCCTACGTCCTGAAGAGTTAGATGTTAGCTGATAACCTAATTCTATTAAAAAAGGAGAACGCCTAGATACACTTTCTGAATAACCATCTTGCCTTGATTGAAGAGCTAAGTAAGCAGGAACCCAAAAATGATAAGGTTTACCATTGTCACAAGTAGAGTCTATGTTCTCAGGTAAAGTATAAAGAGATTCATCCTTTTCTCTTCTTAACGAATCAATAAGAACTGCTCCAGCTGAAATAATTTTTGCTGCAAAAAATGTCTGTTTATTAACAGGGTGTTTATAGATTTGCTCTAAGTGATAAAGATGTTGTCCATGGACAAAAGATAAATAAATAAGATCCCATGTCATGGAGTAAGCATTTTCCTTACTGAACCCTTCTTTTCTATAGCTTTCATATATATCATCAAAAAGATTGCTTCTCATTTTACCATTTATAATTCTTTCAATAATAGTTTTGGCTGCTTGCAATGCACCTCTAGAAGCTTTAGTCGAAGTTAGAATATTTCTCAAATAATAAGAACCTATCCCAAAATCCGTCCCTTCACCTGTTTTTAATTTAGAAACTAATTTCTTAGTTAAAGTTGCACAGTGAGGAGACTCAATAGGTAAAAAAGATGATTGGTTAGATAATGAAAAGAAACTACATAATCCGAATAAATGAAAAACAGAAACTTCAGTCTTTGTTCCAAGCTCTTCAGCACCAGCTCCTGAATAAGCTGTCATTTTCCTTATAAGTTCTTTCTTTCTATCTTGTGAAATTTCTAAAATTTGTTTTTTTTCTAATTTCTTATCCAAATCAACAAGTAAGTTTTCATAAATTCTATTCAAGCTATTAGCGTTTTCTTTAATTTTTTTAGGTAATATCCCAAGAAATCCCATTTTTCTAGTGACACTTAAAGGTATCTTTGAGTTCTGCCATAAATCATGACCTAGACTAAAATTACTTTCTAAGAATTTTTCTTTTTGATCAATATAATCAGAGTTAATAACCCTATCATAATTATCAAAGTAATCTGTACCAGATAAAGTTATCTCGTCACAATTATCTTCAAGGGTATAATCTTGTGACACTGCTGATTTAAAATTCAAAAAAATTGTAATTAGTAATAATGTTTTCATTTTTTTCCTTATTGATTTAGAAATTACCTATATTATATGCAAGAGTTTTGAGATGATCTAAGGCCTCTGCAAACTGCTCTTTGAACTGCTGAAAGTTCGGCTGGTAAGCACTTGGTGGGGTGAAAAATAGTGCAATAAATAGTAGTAATAATCTCATTAAATAATCTCTTGCTTACTAAGTAAGTATCTGAAAGTCTGTATTAGTTTACCATTTTGATGTAAGCTACTATCTAGTGTTGTAATATTTCTAATTTAGATTTGAAAGTGTAAAAAATTTCAACAATTTTGATGATATAGACCCTAAAAAAGGATGATTTTTGAGCATTTTATTAACATTAAAAAATATTAACCTCTCTTTTGGTCAGAAAGTTATCTTCAAGGACTCTGAACTGACTATCCATGAAGGAGACCGAATTGGTCTCATAGGTCTCAATGGGCAAGGAAAGAGTACGTTATTTAAAATTATCAATGAAGAAGTAACTCCTGATACCTCAACACCACCCTTTACATATGATAGAAGTAATAATCCATTTAAAATTTTCTCTATCCCCCAAGAATTAAATATCGAAGATTATAAAGATTTAAATATAGAAGATTTTTATTTGTCTTTTTACCCAGAACTTTATGCTGCTCATTTAACACTTCAAGAAGATCCCTCTAATGAGAAATGTTATGAAGTTTTTCAACAATTAAACGGTTGGGATATACAAAATGCTTATCTTAATTATTTAAAAGGCTTTGATTTATTAGATTTAACGAAAAAAGTGACTGAATTAAGTGGAGGAGAGAGAAGAAAAATTGCTTTGGCGATAGGGTTAAGTTCCACCGCTGAAATTCTATTATGGGATGAGCCTACAAATCATTTGGATATAGAAACGATTGAACGCTTTGAAGATGAGTTAATGCATTCACGTAAAACCTATTTAATCATCAGCCATGATAGATATTTATTAAATCATACTACTGATAAGATTTTTCATATTGAGCGAGGGAGAATTTCAACTTTTAAAGGGAAGTATCTTGAATATTTAGAGTATTTAGAAAACAAAGAAGCAGAACTTAGAAAAAATTTAGATAAATTGCAAAATCATCATAGACGAGAACTTGCTTGGATGAGACAAGGGATAAAAGCAAGGCGAACTCGTTCGAAAAAAAGAGTAGAAGGGTTTGAAAATATTAAATCCAATATTAGTGAAATAAAAAGCAGGAGTAGAAAGGTTGTAAATTTAGGGCTTTTACATAGTGGGCGTAAATCGAAACGATTAGTTGAAATAGAAGAGGGATCTTTTTCTTATGGAGAGATTGAAATTTTAAAAGACTTAAATCTTGTCATAGCTAAAAATGATAAGATTGCTCTTATTGGACCTAATGGAGCAGGGAAGTCTACGCTTATAAAAATCTTTAAAGAAGAATTGAAACTAAGCTCTGGGCATCAAAAAAATGCTCAGAAATTAAAAGTAATTACTTTTGATCAGAATAGAGAGTCTCTAGATCTTGAAAAAACTCCAATTGATGTAATCGGAGAAGGTAATGACTTTGTTATACTAGGTGATGGAACGAGAAAACACATTGTTGGTTATTTAGAGAGTTTCTTATTTACTAGTGATCAAGCACATAGACCAATCTCAACTTTATCAGGTGGAGAAAAAAATAGACTACAGCTTGCAATTTTCATGAAAGAATCCGCTGATCTCTGGGTCTTTGATGAGCCCACCAATGATTTAGATATCGAGACAATTGAGCTTCTTGAGAGAGAGTTAAAGGCTTATGAGTCTGCGTTAATTATCATCAGCCATGATAGGGCCTTCATTGATAATATTTGTGATTGCACCTGGTTAATTAATGACAAGAAAATAGAGATCTTTGAAGGCGGTTATACTCAAGTTGCTCCATACTTACACGCTCTTGAGTTGGAGAGAAAATTAAATTTTAATGCTGATAAAGAAATTGCCAAGAATGCTGAGATAGAAGTCAAAGAGAAAGTAAAAATGACTTTTAAGCAAAAAGAGAGATTTGAGGTGATTGAATCTTTGATCGAAAAAACAGAGCAAAAAGTTGAAACCTTAGTAAGTGAGCTTGCAAAATTTGATTTTTCTGACATGAGTAAGGATAAGAAAACTGAACTTGATAATTTAAGTAGCCTTAAACTAAAAAAAGAAAAAGAATTAGAAGAGTTATATCTAGAGTGGGAAAATTTAAATACTTTGGTTTAGATGTTTGATTGAATACTTTCCCATAACAATTTCATATATGATTCTTTAAGTTCTTTCTTAGAAGCAAGAGTCATCGATTTATCATTAACAAGTTTATTTAGTTTTACAGGTAATTCATAAAGCTTTTCTAAGTTTAGGTGAACCTGCTCTCCTTTAAAATAAGATAGGTAAATATTAGAATACTTATCATCTTGGTATTCATATTTGCCCAAACTATGTAGAGAGGGGAGGTGATCAGAAACTACAATAACGAAAGAGTTAGGATCAATCACAGAGAGCTTTTTTATAAATTTATCAAGTGCAACAGTTCTATATATAAACTGATTAATCATTTTTTCAATACGTGGCACATCCGGGAAACTTACTAAGTTTGGTCTTTTCTTAAGATCTCTCCATAAAGGAATATGGCCATACATACCTTTAATATAAGTGAATAATTTGTTCTTATTTTTTAAGTCCGAAGAAATAAATTTTAATGCCTCATCAAAAATATCCCCATCAAAGACTTGCTCTCTTTTTCTGTAGTGATATTTATCCCACTCCCAGAGATAGTGATGATTTTCAAGATCAAATCCCATTGATTCGTAAGCTTTTAATCCATTATAAAAACCAGAGTGAGCTCCATGAACTAATCTCAAAAAATATCCATTCTTTTTCAGATTTGTTACCCATGAGCTAATAGGAGAGCCTTTCATTATATTAAATTCATGAGTGTTTACAAGGCCTAGTGATGGGTGTCCAGTGAGAAGTTCAAACTCTGTCTTAACTGTAGATCCACCAAAAGCAGGAGAGGTGAAAAGATCAAAGTTCATCTTAGGTATTTTAGAATTAATTTCATTAATAACTTTTTCCGGTAGGTCAAACTTTCTTGGGTCAATATAACTCTCTAGTACGACAAGGTAAAAATTTAACTTTGTAGTTGGTAAGAAGTCCTCGTTAGACTTGATACTTTTATTATTATTAGACGATGATAGCTTTTTAAAATTTTTGTTCATTTCAAAATGCTTTTGAAAAATAGACATTATTCGGCCATTTTTTTTAATTCTTCCAGATGTATCCCAGCTGCTTTTATAAAAAAAACCTTCACAGTATTTTTGAAAGGCAGAAGTGGATAAGATGAAAATGAGAGCAAAGACAGATAGGGATTTATAAAAAAATGACTTTATTCCTTTTGAGTTCCAATAAAGAAGAAAGATAAAAGAAAAAATGATCAAAGTTAATAAGACCGCTCCGATAACCACAGAGTTTGGATCAACTGTGTATAAGGCGTCAATTTCGTTGAGATCTGATGCGATAGGGATTCTTTTTAATATTTTCTGATAAAAATCATAAATACAATAAAGAGCTAGCATATAAAAATAAGGGATAAAGTACTTATAAGAAACTTTTTCCTTCCAAGGTCTTAGTATATTGACAATAAATAAGAGTATTGGGATTTCTGCTTTATAAAGATTCGAAGAAACACCACCATAGATAGTCCAGTATCTTGAAAGAATGCAATAAAGATAAATAAGGGCAATATCTAAAAATAGAAGAAGCAAATATTTTTTAAATTTCATAGGCTAAGCGATATTATGATAAACACTAGTCACATCTTCATCAGATTCTAATGACTCGATTAGTTTATCAATAATTTCTGCAGTTGCTTCATCAACCTCTTTAAAAGTTGTGGGAATTCTTGTTAAACTTGCTTCCTCTGGAGTGAGGTCCATTTCCTGAAACTTTTTTTGAATGGTACCAAATGCCTCTTTAGGGCCAATGACCTCAAAGTATTCTTCGCCGGTTTTAATATCTTCAGCTCCAGCATCAATCATGGCCATGGTTAAATCATCTTCATTCGTTTTATCAAGGGCAACCGTGAAAACTGCTTTATGATCAAAGATAAACTCCAAAGAGCCTGCAGTGCCAATTGAACCACCAGCTTTTTTAAAGTACATTCTAACGTTAGCGATAGTTCTAGTAACATTATTGGTAGATGCTTCAACAAAAATAGCTACACCATTAGGACCATAACCTTCGTAATTAATATCCTGATAACCCTCGCCATCTCCACCGAGCCCTTTCTTAATTGCTCGATCGAGGTTGTCTTTTGGGACATTAAATTTTTTACATCTATCGAGAGCAATCTTTAGAAGAAAATTAGATGCGACATCGGGACCACCACTTTTTACCGCTTTTGCAACATCATGCAATGCTTTAGTGAAAACTAAACTTCTTGCCCTATCTGCGGCATTTTTTTTAACTGCAATTTTAGATGACTTTCTTCCCATGTTTACCTCATGGGGTAGTGTACGAACTTTTTAGGGAAATGTTAAATATTTAGATTTATTCAGAACTATTAGAAGTGTCAAAGCCAGGTGTTCTGTGAAATCTTGAAGGAGTTTTCTGTTCAGTAGAGTTCATTATCTCTGTTTGCTTATTTGATGGAAGGGAAACGTCTTCATTGCATGAATAAATTTTATTATTTGCACATTGAATTAAAGATTTTTTGTTACTAATAAGCTTACAATCTATGAACTCAGAATTTTCTTGAGTTAAAGAGTTAATGATATCAATCTTTTCAGCTATTGCTTTTAAGTTAATACTTTCAAGTTTTGAAGGGTATTGTTGAAAAAAACCATAAGAGTTCATAAAGTTTATTTTCTTTTTTAATTGAGAGCAATTCTCACTATTTTTCTCGTAACATGCTTTAAGGTTTTTACTGAGTTTCTTAACATAATCAGGGTTTTTAGGAATTTTTCCTTTGATGATATCTTCGTCTTCGCTATTTTTAATAAAATCTAAGTGGTGATATTTTTTAAAGAATTCATTTAAGTCATTTTTCATTCCAGGTGTCGTCAGTCCTTTCCTTATAGCTATCACTCCGATTTCAGAAATAAGGGAACAAACATCTTCTCTTTTACTATTGCAATTGCTCAATGCTTTTAAGAAATGATTTTCGCACTTAAGACATGGCTTAGAAGACTCAGCTGAGAAAAAGTCCTGCTTGATTGTTAATTGATCAATGAATTCATTTCCATCCATCTCTTGAGAAAATGAACATAGAGTAAATAGAAAGTAGAATATAGAAAGAAATAACTTCATGCTTTCTCCTATCTTAAATACTAACATGTTTAAAGTATATTTGTTGCCAAGGTTCATTTGGTAGTCTCAAATCGTAAATATAACAAGGTGATAGTACGTATGTAAAGTAAGCTTTACATAACTAGAGATGTAAAGTATGCTTTACCTGTGAAAAATATCATAAAAGAAACAAGATTAAAGCAATCTATTTCACAAGGTGATTTAGCAAAGCTTTGTGGAGTGTCTAGGCAAACTATTCATTCAATTGAAACATCAAAGTATCAGCCTACTATTCGGCTTGCTTTAAAATTATCGAAACATTTAAGTTCAGAGGTAAATAAATTATTTATCTTAGAGAAAGGAGATTAAAATGAAAGAGATTAGATTTCAGTATAATACTAAAATGGTATTAATCTTAAGTTGTATTTATCAGATTTATCCATATTTTTTGGTAAGAAGCACTCTTGAGGAAAATCCTTCAACAAGTAGTGCCATTTTATTACTTATAGTTTTACTATGTGAATTAGCTTTATTTTCAATCATTTATAGTTGGAAGAAAAATACAGAATCAGAAGTAGTTGATGAAAGGGAAGAACTTATCCGTAATAGGGTAGATTCTTATGGGATGAAAGTTTTCAGCTTTACTTTTTTGTTGTTATTTATTTATTCATTTTTTATTAATCCTGAAATTAGTGGGAAATTGATTTTAGGGCTAATGGCTATACCCATAGTATTAAGTGAAATATTTGCTAATTATTATTTTAGAAAAAGTTAATATTTTTGCAAAAAAAAAGGCCTAGAAAAATCTAGGCCTTAGTATTATAAAAATAGTACTTAAATACGTCTTACTTAATTTTCCAGTAATACTCAGTAACAAGTCGCTTTTCAAACTGAAAAGGAATATCTTCCGGAAGAGGTTCAGCAATTAACTTTGCTTTCTCTGCTTCACCAACAGCTTCTTTTTGAAGACAAGCTGGAATTGTTGAAATTCTTGGTCTTGCAACAGCTTGCAAGTAATTTCCACTTTTAAAACCTTTAGCTGTAAGAGCTAACTCATCATTAACTTGGATAAGTTGATTTGGTGAGTTCACTTTTTTTCCATTAACAGTGACATGACCGTGAACGACCATTTGTCTTGCAGCAGGAATACTTGGTGCCCAGTTTAATCTAAAGATAAGATTATCTAATCTTTTTTCAAGGTTAACTACTAAAGTATCAACCCATGCTTTTGATTTATCTTTTTTTGCTTTCTTTACACAGTTAACAAGATATTTTTCTCGAACTCCGTAATGAAACATAACTTTTTGTTTCTCAACTAGACGAATTGTATAATCAGAAAGTTTCTTTCTTTTCATCCCATGAACACCTGGTCCATATGGTCTTCTCTCAAGTGATCCAGCTTTTCCAAGTCCTGGAAGCTCTACACCTAATCGTCTTTGAATTTTAAATCGGGCCCTGCCCATGGTTGCTTTAGCCATTCATTTCTCCACATTTTGAATCTAAATTGTCAGATCAGTATAATTAACACTTATGAGTGCATTAGGTCAAGAAATCTAGTTGGATTCTATCTCTCTAATTAGTTGGATTTGTTTGATTAGTGCATAGGCAGACTCAACGCCTTTATTGTCTTGAGAAGGAAATTTTGAGCGATTTTGAGCTTGTTCTAGAGTATTGGTAGTTAACACGCCAAAGCTGATTGGTAGCTCTTGTTCTAGAGAGACTTTTAAAATACCTTCGGTGACAAATTTACACACATAGTCAAAATGAGCGGTATCGCCTTTTATGATACACCCAAGAGCAATAATTCCCTGATATCTTGGTTTCTTGGAAAGTTTTTTGATAATCAAAGGTATTTCGATGGCACCACTTACATCAAATCGTTCAATTTGATGTTCTTCAATTCCTTTCTTAACCAAATAATCAGTAGCGCCTAAAGATAGTCCTTGAG
>ENA-ORXM01003835-ORXM01003835.1-marine-metagenome-genome-assembly--contig:-NODE-3835-length-14212-cov-3.382526_pt1 | contig 14212 bp, 16 predicted proteins | sample MGYA00237867_ERZ511480 | MGnify/ENA primary metagenome ERZ511480 (study PRJEB26309, sample SAMN06266103) | marine metagenome | isolation source: Algal blade | place: United Kingdom:Sidmouth, United...
ATATTTTGAAATACCTCTGAACTTCAATTCGTTCGTGATACGCATACGCCCCCATTTTTTGATATTGAATTTACCACGTGCATAGCTTTGAGCAAAGCGTTCTTCGTTTAAATAATTTTCTTGAATTAAATGGGAGACAATTTCATCAATTGCTTCAGAAATCATATTCATACTTCTTAATTTCTGAATTACTTCTTTATGACAACGCTCTTGATACGCACAATATCTCTCTAACTTTTTAGTCGCTTCTTTAAGGGTGTAAGTTTCTGTTTTTTGATATTGCATTGGCTCAAAAATAGGTATTTCAATTTAGCTTCAAAATAAGCACATCTCTGCCTGCTAGAGAATGACAATAAATAGGAGATATAAAAAAAGCGACCCTCATTGCTGAAAGTCGCTTTTTAATATACTAATAAATAGTTTTACCATCTTTATCTTTAAAACGGTACTCAAGATACGTATATGCATCTCTTGGTTGTACTTTAATTCTTTTCTTATGCTCTAAGAACCACTTAGAACGAATCGACGGGAAACCTTTAGTCAAATAGGCTGCGATAAATGGATGAATATTTAAAATAATACCATTATTTGCTTTCGGGCCTTTTAAAAGTTTTTCTAAATCAGAATTGATTTTATCAATTAAAACGATTGGAGCTTCTACCTCTTGACCTGAGCCATTAGGGTTTTCTTCGGTTGTTTTAATATTCATTTCTGGTCGAACCCGTTGTCTTGTTATCTGTATAAGTCCGAACTTACTTGGAGGCAGTATTTTGTGCTTTGCACGATCATCTTTCATAACATCGCGAAGATGATCAAAAAGTTTTCTTCGATGCGGTGCTTTAACCATATCGATAAAATCTACTACTATAATTCCCCCCATATCACGCAACCGCAATTGCCTTGCGATTTCAGAAGCCGCCAATAAATTTACTTCTAAAGCGGTATCTTCTTGATTTTTGGCCTTGTTTGAACGGTTACCACTATTGACGTCAATAACGTGCAATGCTTCGGTATGCTCTATAATAAGGTATGCACCTTTACTCATAGTAGCGGTGCGGCCAAAAGAAGTTTTGATTTGTCTTTCAATTCCGAATTTTTCAAAAATAGGAGTTGAATGAGTATACAGTTTTACAATGGATGCTTTGTCTGGAGCAATTTCCAGCACGTAATCTTTAATTTGCTCATAAAGCGTCTGATCGTCAACATGAATTCCTGTGTATGAATCATTGAAAACGTCTCTTAAAATACTAGAGGCTCTATTGAGTTCTACCAACACTTTAGAAGGGGTTGGTGCCTTATATAATTTCTTACACATTGCTGACCATTTCGCCAACAAATTTTCTAGATCTTTGTCTAATTCTGCTACTTTCTTACCTTCTGCAACTGTTCGAATGATAACTCCAAACCCTTTTGGTTTGATGCTCTTTACGAGCCTTTTGAGTCGGTCTTTTTCTTCTCTACTACCAATCTTTTGAGAGACTGATACGCGATTAGAAAAAGGCACCATAACCAAATAGCGACCGGCTAACGACAGCTCAGAGCTGATTCTTGGTCCTTTGGTGGAAATAGGTTCTTTAACAATTTGCACTAATAGAGATTGATTGGCTTTGATAACATCTGTTATCACACCATGTTTATCTATATCTTTTTCTAACGGAAAGTTTTTCAGGGAATAATCTCTTAGTTTTCCTGTACTCACTTGCTTAATGAATTTTAGCATTGTAGCTAACTGCGGGCCAAGATCATGATAATGCAAAAATGCATCTTTTTCATAACCCACATTTACAAAGGCGGCATTAAGACCTGTAACTGGTTTTCTAACTTTGGCAATTAATATATCGCCGACAGCGAAATCATTTTTGTCTTCTTCCTTGTGTAATTCAGTAAGCTTTCCATCTTTTAGTAAGGCAAAATCGACTGAATCAGAACTAGATCTTACGATTAATTCTCTATTCACCTGAATTTATTTATACTTGCCATGCGATTAGCATAACAAATGGATTAAACAATATTGAAACAGGCCTAAAATACCTGCCGAAATTCGCTCTTGGAACTTCTATGTCAATGAACGTATAAAGTGAAAAAGTAGTTGTTACAACTACTTTTTCTTGTGACGGTTAGCTCTTCTGCGCTTTTTACGCTTATGAGTCGCTACCTTATGTCTTTTTCTTTTCTTACCACTCGGCATAGAATATTCTTTTTATGATTATTATTTTACTTGAACGTTGCTTTTAACACCTTCAACAAAAACCTTAGCAGGCTTAAATGCCGGAATGTTATGGGCAGGTATTTTAATGGTAGTGTTTTTTGAAATGTTTCTTCCAGTTTTTTCAGCTCTAGTTTTAATAATAAAACTTCCAAAACCTCTAAGGTATACATTATCTCCACCTTCTAAGGACGTTTTTACTTCTTCCATAAAAGTTTCAACAGTTGCTTGAACATCTCCTTTTTCAATTCCCAGTTTATCTGAGATTTTCGATACAATTTCCGCTTTCGTCATCTTTTTTTTTAGGTTTTCTGTGTCAATTTTTGGCTTGCAAATATATAAATTAAATTCATTCTTTCACGCTAAACGACTAATTTTAAGTGAATTCATTGGTGTTTTACGTGTTAAAATGCGATTTGAATTTTGTAAGAAATATCGCATTCAAACGAAATAGTTCAAATAAACATGTATTTTTAGCCTAACCTTACGATTTGAATGACTTTCTCACAAAATATTCTCATTTGGTACGCTTACAACAAGCGTACTTTACCATGGAGACGTACTAGAGACCCATATAAAATATGGCTTTCTGAGATTATGCTACAGCAAACTCGTGTTTTGCAGGGTACTCCTTATTATTTAAAATTCATTGCAAATTTTCCAACGGTTCACGATTTAGCGAAAGCTAGCGAAGATCGAGTATTAAAATTATGGCAAGGGCTAGGCTATTATTCTCGAGCGAGAAATTTGCATGCTACTGCTAAATTTATAGTAAGTAATTATAACGGCAACTTTCCTAAAAAATATAGTGAACTTGTACAACTAAAAGGTATCGGTGATTATACCGCTAGTGCCATTGCCTCTATATGTTTTGATGAACCTGAACCTGTTGTTGATGGTAATGTTTATAGAGTTTTATCAAGATATTTTGGAGTTGATATTCCAATAAATAGTACGGCAGGCACAAAATATTTTAAGACTTTAGCGCGAAAGGTAATGGATGCTGATAATATTCGTGACTACAATCAGGCGATTATGGAGTTTGGCGCTATGCAATGTAAACCAAAAAACCCTAATTGTGAAGAATGCCCATTGAATGAAAGTTGTGAGGCATTAAAAAAAGGTAGTGTTGATGAATTACCCGTAAAGATTAATAAAACCAAAGTAAGAACTAGATATTTCAATTATCTAGTACCGATTATTGTAGGTTCAAATGGAATAAAAAAGACACTCTTGAAGCAACGACAAGGAAAGGGTATTTGGCAAAATTTATTTGAGTTTCCGCTAATTGAATCTAAAGAAGAATTGAATTTACCAGCTATAAAGAGTAGTTTGCCTGATGTTCTTGATCTTAAAGAAACACCTGAAGTTTTTGTATATAATGACAAAGTAATCGTACACAAACTATCTCATCAACATTTGCAGACCACCTTTTGGATTGTCAAGACAACTGCTGACATTAATGGGTCTTTGCCATTTTCAGAGATTCAGCATCTTGCTGTTCCAGTTTTGATAGCAGATTTTATCAAGACCATTAATAATTCGTATTTTTGACCTTATAATTTGATGGTTATGTGGGTCAGCTCAAATGATGAAAATGACCACACGGTTGTCTTAAGAGTTATACGAAGAATATAGATTATGAGCGGAACGGTAAATAAGGTAATGCTAATTGGGCATTTGGGTGATGAGGTTAAAATGCACTACTTTGAGGGTGGTGGAAGTATTGGCCGCTTTCCGATTGCGACAAACGAAACGTACACCAATAAACAAACGGGAGAAAAAGTGACCAACACAGATTGGCACAACATAGTTATACGAAATAAAGCTGCTGAAATATGTGAAAAATATTTGAGTAAAGGAGATAAAGTATATGTGGAAGGACGATTGAAAAACCGACAATGGCAGGGTGAAGATGGTAATACAAGATATACTACTGAGGTGCATGTTCAAGAATTTACATTCTTGTCTACCAAAAAAGAAAGTATGGCCAATGCACAATCTAAGGTTCAAAATACTTCAGCTCAATCAACGAATTCTGTACCAGAAAATGCTCAAGTAAGTCGAGCAGAACAAGAAGATGATTTGCCTTTTTAAATAAGATCTTCGGCAATATTTTTGTTCTAAACGATGATCAATAGCTAGAATTTTAGAGGCTTGTTTCTTATACAAAGAGTTCTTATTTTTAAACTAAATGAAGTGTTATAAAAACGCACTAAAATCTAAATTATAACTATTGGACCCTGACCCCCTTAGTTTATTGCCCTATTTATTGGCTTTTAATGGTGCTTTCTTTCTCAAGATGGGCATTTTATTGCTCCTATTACTCTGTTCTGCTTTAATTTCGGGTGCTGAAGTGGCTTTTTTTGGGCTTTCACCAACTGAAGTGAATCAAATTGAAGAAGAGAAAACAACCCGAGGAGCCATAGTTGTTAAACTACTAGAACGACCTAAGAAACTCTTGGCGACTATTTTAATTGCAAACAATGCTATTAATATTGGCATAGTGCTCTTATTTAATGTTCTTGGTGACACACTTTTTTCTCAAATTACATATGAACTCTTCGGCTTGATACCGGTTCGTTTTCTACTAGAAGTGGTCGTAGTTACCTTTTTGATATTAATGTTTGGTGAAATACTTCCTAAGGTCTATGCTAATAGAAATCAAATTACTTTTTCACTATTAATGGCTTACCCCCTGAAGGTATTAGATTTTGTATTTTCTCCCCTAAGTCTTCCTATGCGTTCAGCAACTTTGTTTTTGTTTAAAAAGTTAGGCAAAGAAAAATCAAGCTTAAGTGTTGACCACCTTTCACAGGCATTAGAGCTCACTTCTGAAGGTGATACCACAAGAGAAGAGCAAAAAATTCTGGAAGGTATTGTATCCTTTGGAAATACAGATACCAAACAAGTCATGCGACCGCGTATTGATATTTTTGCATTGGATGAGGAAATGAAATTTCCTGAAGTATTAGAAGAAATAAAAAAAAATGGATATTCTCGAATTCCTGTATTTTCTGAGGGTATTGATAAGGTTACAGGCGTACTTTACGTGAAAGATGTATTGCCATATATAGATAGAAAAACCTATAATTGGGTAGCGTTAATACGCGAGCCTTATTTTGTTCCAGAGAATAAAAAGTTAGACGATTTGTTAGCTGAATTTCAAGAAAAGAAAAATCACTTGGCCGTAGTTGTTGATGAGTATGGGGGTACTTCGGGTATCGTAACTCTTGAAGATATAATAGAAGAAATTGTTGGTGATATAAGTGATGAGTTTGATGATGAGGATTTGGTATATTCTAAGTTAGATGATTTTAACTATGTTTTTGAAGGAAAAACGGCTTTAAAGGATTTCTACCGAGTCATTAAAATGGAAAATGAAGAGGAGTTTGAAGAACAAAAAGGGGAGTCTGAGACTATTGCTGGTTTCGTATTAGAAATTGCAGGAAGCTTTCCTAAAAAGGGGGATAAAATTGGATTCAAAGAGTATCAGTTTTCAGTAGAGAGCTTAGACAAAAAAAGATTAAAACAAATTAAAGTAACGCTTCCTCATGAAAATTAAATGGTTTAGTTTTTTAATGGTTTTAAATCTAATTTTTTTTGGATGTAAAAATGAAGAGGCGTTGCCTAAACCAAAGGCAATGTTACGATTAGAGTATGACAAACCACCAATAGAACAAGCAGAAACGGTTAATTTCACCTTTGATTATAATGCTATTGCTCAACTAAAAAAAAAGAAGAAATCAGCGGTTGAATTGAAATACCCAGAGATGAAAGCTTCCATTTTTATGAGTTATAGAAAGATAGAAGGCGATTTAGAAAACCTTACTATTGATGCTCAAAAATTAAGTTATGAGCATGCGGCAAAAGCTGATGGTATTCGACCGAGAGTATATGACGACGCGCTAAATAATGTGTATGGGGTATTTTTTGAAGTTAGCGGTGATGCAGCATCACAAGCACAGTTCTATGTGACCGATAGTCTTGATCATTTTGTGACTGGCGCGCTTTATTTTGAGACAAGACCTAATTATGATTCGATTTACCCAGCTGCAGTATATCTACAACAAGATATGGGGCGTATTATGGAGACCATTCGCTGGAAATAGTATTCTACTTGACATGAATAGAAAGCAACTTCTCAACGTTCACTTAAAAATACAACCCTATATTCATAGAACTCCTGTCCTTTCTTCTCGCTTGATAAACAATAACGTTGAGGCCGAAGTTTTTTTCAAGTGTGAAAATTTTCAGCGAGGCGGAGCCTACAAAATGCGCGGGGCTACCAATGCCATTCTTCAATTGACTGATGAACAAAGAAGCAAAGGCGTTGTAACCCATTCTTCGGGTAATTTTGCACAAGCAGTTTCGCTAGGGTCTCAAAGTTTGGGGGTTACCGCTCATATTGTAATGCCAACTTCAGCTCCTGAAGTAAAAAAAATGGGTGTAAAAGAATACGGGGGAATTATCTATGAGTGTAAGCCTACTTTAGAAGCCCGAGAACAAACTGCGAACCAAATTGCGAGAGAAACTGGGGCTACACTTTTACATCCATCCAACGATGTTGATGTGATTTTTGGTCAAGGTACAGCCGCTATGGAACTTTTGGATGAACAGCAGAATCTCAATGCTATTTTTTGTCCTGTAGGTGGTGGTGGTCTCATCGCTGGTTCAGCATTAGCAGCTCATTTTTTTGGTAAAGATTGCAAGGTTTATGGCGGAGAACCTTTTGAAGCTGATGATGCCTATCGTTCCTTAAAAAGTGGAAAGATTGAAGGTAACGAAACCACAGATACGATTGCGGATGGACTTAAGACCACCCTTGGCAAAAATAATTTTCCTATAATTAAAGAACATGTTAGTGGTATTATTCGTGTAACCGAAAAAGAAATAATTTCAGCAATGCGTTTGATTTTTGAACGCATGAAAATCATTGTAGAACCTTCAAGTGCCGTAGCTTTAGCCGCTCTAATTCGGAATAGGAAGAGTTTCAAAAATCAAAAAGTCGGGATTATCATTTCTGGAGGAAACGTAAATTTGAGCAATCTACCTTTTAAATAACTAGTCTGTAGTTGTAGAAATAAGATTTACTCATTCAATAGTTTTTCAGCACTCTCAATACTTGAATTAATTTTTTCTTTTACAATTTTGATTTTTGCTTCCTCCTCGTCAAGTAAGCCTTGTTTTTCTGGGGTTAGTGCTTTTCCATCTCTGATTTCTGCAGGATCAAATTTAGTTCCTAAACCTTGCATCCAATCCATCATACTTTTATGGGCATCTTGTAAATCTTCCATCGCTTGCTTGTCAATGGCAGTACCTTGATCACTATCTATTTTTTTTCTAAGCGCAGCTACCAGTCTACCTATTTTACTCATTTTTGGCATGACTTCATCATGAATAGCGATAACTTCTTCCATTTGACTGGTTTCTTTTGAAACCTCTTGGTTGGATTCTAACGAAACCTCAATTTTCTTTTCTTGTTTACAACTAAGTATACTTAATATAGTTAGCGAAAGGATAATCAGGGAATACTTTTTCATTTTTTAAGCTTGATTAAAATATAATGTCATGAACTTAGCCTCAAAATTAAGCATTACAAATGCAATTTTTATACTTAAAAGCGGCACTTTTGCATAAAATTAACCACCTTGACTGAATATCAAAAAAAATGGTTTTACCTCATCCTCCTTTCATTAATTTGGGGCTCTTCTTTTATTTTAATTAAAAAAGCACTAATAGGTTTTACTGCTTTACAGTTAGGGGGTTTGAGAATCGTATTTGCTTCTTTGGTATTATTCATTTTTGGTTTTCGGAGCCTGACAAGAATTAAAATAGCGGATTGGAAATGGTTAATTATTGCTGGGTTAACAAGCTCTTTTTTCCCTCCGTTTTTATTTGCCCTAGCGCAAACAGAATTAGATAGCGGAATAACTTCAATTTTCAACTCAATAGTGCCATTGATGACAACCCTAGTGGGGATAGCTCTTTTTGGAGCACTCATAACAAAACGTCAGGTTCTAGGTGTTTTTATAGGTCTTTTTGGAACGATAGCGTTAATACTCGCAGGAATAGAGTTTACGCCAAATCAGAATTATTGGTACGCGATTTTTATTTTTCTTTCTGCTCTGGGTTATGCTTTCAATATTAATATTATCAAAAGGCATTTGTCTCATTTGGGGCCTTTGTCAATTACTACTGCTAGTTTTGGGGTTGCTTTCTTACCAGCGATTTTTCTAGCGGTATACTCTGGCTTTTTTGCTGAAATTCAGACCAACGTGCAAATGCATGATGCAATTTGGTATCTGTTGGCACTTGCGATTATAGGTACCGCTTGGGCAAATATTTTATTCAATAAAATGATACATATATCAAGTCCGGTATTTGCTGCATCGGTCACTTATACAATTCCATTAGTAGCTGTTTTATTGGGTGTTTGGGATGGTGAGAACATTAATGAATTTCAACTTCTAGGTGGTGTGATCATTCTTTTTGGTGTGTGGTTAGTAAATAAAAAGAAAAAAGATAACGCTAAGATGTAACAATCTACATTTTTGGTTCTCTTTGTAATAACTAAAAAACGAACAATCATGAAAAAATCATTTTTATTGTACCTAACAACAGTTACCGTATTGATAGCTGTAAACACAATTCAAGCCCAGAAAGTCACAACGGTAGATACCTTTGAGAAAGTTATTGTCAGTCCGCATATTGAAGTAGTTCTAATTGAGGGTAATGAAGAATCTGTGAAGATTGAAAACGCCAAAGTATCAGAAGACAAAATCAATATTGAGGTAGAAGGTAAAACTTTACGTGTTTATTTAGACGGGGCTAAAACCGTTACAAAATCGGAGAAAGTAGATAATGATAAATGGAAGGGCAAAAGATCTATTTATGATGGCACCATGGTTAGGGCGACCATAACCTACCAAAAACTTAAAAACCTATCAATTCGTGGCGAAGAAATCGTGAAATGTGAGAGCCCTATGGATCAGAAAGATTTAAAACTTACCATATATGGCGAATCAAAAGTATATTTTAAGTCTATTACCGCAGCCGAGTTAACGGTAGCTATTTACGGAGAAAGTTATTTAGAAATTGAAGGAGGTTCGGTTGATCGTCAGGTATACAGAGCTTATGGTGAAAGCGAAGTAAACACGTTCGAAATGGAAAATACCGCTACCAAAATAACTGCTTATGGAGAAAGTAATTTTAGAGTTAATGTATCCGATAGATTGAAGGTTACCTGTTACGGAGAAACTACGATCAACTATAAAGGAGATGCTAACGTTGATAAAGGTATTGTAATTGGCGAAGCTGAGATAAGAAAAATTGGATAACATATTTCCATAATCAACGAAAAACACACTAAATTCTTTTTGAAATCCCTTGTAGATTATCCATTTACGCGTATATTTGCATCCGCTTAATGAAAAAATTAAGTGATAAATTAAAATTAATATACACGCTATGTACGCAATTGTAGAGATGGCAGGGCAGCAATTTAAAGTTGCAAAAGACCAAAAAGTGTATGTTCACCGTTTGCAAGCTGAAGAAGGTAAAAAGGTAACTTTTGACAATGTACTTCTTTTAGATGACGGTAAGAACGTAACTATTGGCGCCCCGGCTATAGACGGAGCCGCTGTTGAGGCTAAAGTCATTAAGCACCTAAGAGGTGACAAAGTAATCGTCTTTCATAAAAAAAGACGCAAAGGGTATCGAAAGAAAAATGGTCACCGTCAGTCATTGACTGAAATCATTATTGAAAGTATTGTAGCGAAAGGTGCAAAAAAAGCGAAAGCTGCAGCACCAAAGAAAGCCGCCCCTAAAAAAGAAACTGCCCCTAAGGTTGAAGCACCAAAAGCTGCTCCTGAGGTCGCTGCGCCGAAAAAAGTTGCAGCACCAAAGGCAAAACCTGCTAAAGCTGATGATTTAAAAAAGATTGAAGGTATTGGACCAAAAATCTCGTCTACCTTAATCGAAGCAGGTATTTCAACTTTCGCAGATTTAGCAAAGGCGAAACCTGCTAAAATTGCTGAAATCATAGCAGATGTTCGTGGAAATCACGTAACAGATACATGGCCGGCGCAAGCAAAACTTGCTGCAGAGGGTAAGTGGGATGAGTTGAAAAAATGGCAAGACGAATTAGACGGTGGTAAAGCTTAGTTGTAAACCACTTATATATAAACATATAAAACCGTACAAAAATGGCACATAAAAAAGGTGTAGGTAGTTCGAAAAACGGTAGAGAATCAGAATCGAAACGTTTAGGGGTAAAAATCTATGGTGGTCAAGCTGCGATTGCGGGTAACATCATTGTGAGACAACGAGGAACCACCCACAACCCAGGTGAGAATGTATATCTTGGTAAAGATCATACATTACATGCAAGAGTTGATGGTATCGTAAAATTTCAAAAGAAAGCGGGCGGAAAGTCTTATGTTTCTATCGAGCCTTTTGAGGCTTAATACCTAATTTCTTTAATAGTATTTAAAACCCTCTTCATTATTGAAGAGGGTTTTTACCTTTGTAGTTGTTCTAAATGAGTATGTAGGAATGTTTATTGGGTAAAACGCCTCATGAGGTAATATAATCATAAGTATAAATTAACCATATTTCGAATTAGTTTTGAAAACGACCTTAGCTTCTTGTTTACTACTAATTACAATGACATGCTCGGCGCAGCAGGCTTTTAAAAGAGCTCTAAAATTGATGGGCAGCCGTTTTGATATAACGGTGACTGCTAAGGATTCTACCAGAGCAGATATACATATTAATGCTGCAATTACCGAAATTACTAGGATAGAAAAGTTGATATCTTCTTGGGATGTTGATTCTCAAACTTCAGAAGTTAATAGAAATGCTGGAATCAAGCCTGTAAAAGTTGATATTGAACTTTTTGATTTAATAAATAACGCCCTAGCCATTTCAAAACTTACTGATGGTGCTTTTGATATCAGTTACGCTTCAATGGATAACATCTGGAAATTTGATGGAAGTATGACAACTATGCCATCCGTAAAGCAAATTGAAGCCTCAATAGATAAGGTTGGTTTTGAGAATATTATTCTTGACGAACTTAAGGGTACGGTCTTCTTGAAGATTAAAGGAATGAAAATAGGCTTTGGTGCTATAGGTAAAGGGTATGCAGCGGATAGAGCAAAAGCACTTTTGATAGAAAATGGAGTTTCCTCAGGAATTATTAATGCTTCAGGTGACATGAATACCTGGGGAAAGCAGCCCGATGGCAGCGAATGGAAAGTAGCAATCACCAATCCTCTAAGCAAGAATAAAGTGTTCGCTTTGTTGCCTATAACGAATGGGGCCGTTGTGACCTCAGGCAATTATGAGAAGTACGTCAATATTAATGGTAAAAGATACGCACACATCATAAATCCACGAACGGGCTATCCAGCAAGTGGAATAATAAGCGTAACTGTTTTTGCACCAAAAGCAGAACTTGCAGATGCCTTAGCCACCTCGGTCTTTGTTATGGGAAAAGAGGTTGGCTTAGACCGAATTAATCAATTGCCTCAAGTGGAATGCATCATTATTGATGACCAAGGAAATATTACAAAATCAGATCATATTGAAATAGATAAATTATGATAAAAATAGTTTTAATAGGCGCAGCGATTACGAGTTGTTTGAGTAGCTGTGTTGTGGTCAAAGAATATGAAAAGGTAGCTATAAATGACCCTGACATGATATTACAAGAAAAGCCATGCGATCGCAATGTTACCACTATGCATTCGTATAGAGAGGCCGCAGTAGGTGCGAACGGAGGAAAAACAGGAGGAGGCTGCGGTTGTAATTAATTGGATGTGATGAGCTAATAATTTATGAATAGATTACAATATTTTTTAACCATACCCTTTTTGATGATTACATTTTTTGGGTCCGCAAAGCAAGCACAAGACTCGACCAAGGTGTATAAAAAAAGAGTACTTGAAACTACTGAAGTAGATTTCTTGACGAGTTATTATGGTCAAAACGGTGATAATGCTGCAGTAAGTGGTGGAGTAGGTACCGAAAAACTAACCGATGTAACTGGAACATTCGTGATTTCAATTCCGTTAAATGCCGATGATATTTTAACCATTGATGCTGGAGTTTCAGCCTACACTTCTGCTTCTTCAAGTAATGTGAACCCTTTTGATGGAGGTCAACCAGCAGATCCTTTTGTAGCAAGCTCTGGGGCTTCCCAAGCTGATACGTGGGCGAATTTAACAGGGTCTTACAGCCACAGCTCTGATGATAGAAATGATATTCTATCGGCAAAAGTATCTGTGTCGGCAGAATACGATTATTCTTCTTTGGGTTTTGGAGGCGGTTACACCAAACTATTCAATGAAAAAAATACAGAATTAAGTATCAATGCAAAAGTTTTTATTGATAAATGGAATGCTATTTACCCATCAGAATTACGGCCTTTTGGAACAAATGGCATTGGTTCATTTAGACCCAGCGAAATAACTGGAAATATGAATTATAATCCGGATTTTACGGAATTCGACAATCAAGATCGTAATTCGTATTCCTTAGGATTGGGCTTCTCTCAGATACTCCATAAAAAGCTACAAGGATCCTTAGTCGTAGATTTTGTGCAACAGCGAGGGCTTTTATCAACTCCCTTTCAAAGGGTCTATTTTGGTGATATAGCAGATTCTTTTATAGATAATTTTCAGTTAGCTGATGATGTAGAACGTTTGCCAGATTCTCGTTTTAAAGTTGCCGTAGGAGGACGTTTAAATTGGTATCTCAATGAAACAGTAACCGTGCGTACTTTCTATCGCTATTATTTTGATGATTGGGGAGTTAATTCTCATACAACAAGTATTGAAGTGCCCCTAAAGATTACAGATAAATTTACTTTATATCCTTCGTATCGATTTTACAATCAGAATGCTGCTGATTATTTTAATTTCTATGAAGTTGGGGTATCTACTGATGTGTTTTATACTTCTGATTATGATCTTTCTGAATATGCTGCAAATCAATTTGGTTTTGGAGTTTCGTATACTGATATCTTTAGCAAAGCCCACATTTGGAAATTTGGTCTAAAGAGTATTGATTTAAAGTTTTATCAATATGATCGGGACACTACTTTTAGTTCAAGTATCATTACTGGTGGATTTAAGTTTGTGATGGATTAAAAAATAATCATATTTTTTTAACCCATGAATTTATGCCAAAATCTTGATTCAGTTTGCTCAAAAGCTTTTGTCTTTCTTGCTTATTTTCACAGGCTACAGGCACACCCACATAAATCAACCCTTCCCGCAATACGCCTTCTGTAGGCAGATGTCCAAGTGATTTGAGTTTCTGAATAACTGCTGTTTTATTGTTAGCCTCTTTGAAAACACCGACTATTGCGACGCAGTTCATAGTTGGGTTAGTTTTTGTTGACTCAATTTTGGTTGCTACAGCAGGTTTTTCGGTTGTGGTTTTAGGTATTATTTTCTCTTCAAGTTCAAGAGAGGATTCTTTCTTTTTGAATTCATCAGAAGCAATGCTATCAGCAACTTTTTTTTGTGTTGCAAATGGTAGTTTGGTTTTGTTAGCACTATTTAGGGCTTTTGAGATGCTATCAGTTTCAATAGATTTACTTTTTTTAATATCTGAAATAACTACAGCAATTTTTTTATCACTTTCATAAGCATCTTCAACTTGGATGTCCGTAGCCTCGTAGATATCTGAATTTGTATAGAGATATTGGGGTTCTTCATCTTTGTTGGAGATAGTAGTGGATACTATTTTAGGTGTGCTAGATTCGGAAGGAGCTGTAACTACCTTGGTTTGTTCTTCGGTCTTGTTAAACAGGAATTGGTAGATGAAGACTGAGAAGATTACAATAACAATTACTGCAATGGTAAAATCCCATTTGCCCTTTGAAGTGGCGAAAATATCTTTTTTAGGATTCATAAATATTTGATATTAGGGGAATAACGTATTAAATATCTTGGTAAATATAGCCAAACATAACTACTCTTAATTTTTTTATAA
>ENA-ORXM01003836-ORXM01003836.1-marine-metagenome-genome-assembly--contig:-NODE-3836-length-14211-cov-3.918848_pt1 | contig 14211 bp, 10 predicted proteins | sample MGYA00237867_ERZ511480 | MGnify/ENA primary metagenome ERZ511480 (study PRJEB26309, sample SAMN06266103) | marine metagenome | isolation source: Algal blade | place: United Kingdom:Sidmouth, United...
GCTTCGCTTAACCTTACGTTACGCTGAATTATAGTATCAAAAACCATATCTGCAAAATGCTTGCGTACTTCTTCTACTACTTGGTTGGAAAGTCTTAAACGAGAATCGTACATCGTCAATAACATGCCCTCAATATCCAAATTGGCATTGTGTATTTTTTGTACACTTTTAATTGTGTTCAGTAATTTACCAAGACCTTCCAAAGCAAAATATTCACATTGTATCGGTATAATTACCGAGTCTGCCGCAGTAAGGGCGTTCAAAGTAAGTAGCCCCAAAGAAGGTGCGCAATCAATTAAAATATAATCATAGGTGTCCCTAAGGTCAGATATTGCTTTCTTCATCATATATTCCCGTTGGTCCTTGTCCACCAATTCAATTTCAATGGCGACCAGGTCAATGTGTGCGGGAATTAGATCTAAGTTAGGAGAATCCGTACTTATGATAGCTTCTTTGGCCGTTTTAGTATGTTCAAGAAGTTGATACGTACCATATTCAACACTTTCTACATCAATGCCTAAACCTGAGGTAGCATTCGCCTGTGGGTCCGCATCAATTAGCAATACCTTCTTTTCCAAAACACCTAGGGAAGCCGCTAAGTTTACTGTTGTAGTGGTTTTGCCCACTCCTCCCTTTTGATTCGCAATAGCAATAATCTTGCCCATTATCAGTCTGAGTTAGGAGGTAAAAATACGATTAATTACAATGCTATTGAAACCATTTTGTTAACACAAAGTGAATAAGTGTAGCCTTTTGCGTTAAAGTTCGTTAACTGAAGGTTTCTTTTTATTGAATATAAGGTTTTGAAGATGAAAGTATCTACTTTGAAAAGCAGGTCAAAATCAATTTGAAAATTAAAAACCCAAATAGATATTAATATTGATTAGTTGATTTTTTTTATTATAAATAAATGTGAAACAGTTGTTTATGTCGTTTAATGTTAACTTTTTATTTTTCGTTCCAATAGTTGTTTTTTTACTTTTTAAAGCACTGCTGGAAAATAAGATAGAGGTTGTCTATCAGTTTACTTTTGTTATTAACAATTTCGTCCCATAGAGTGTGAAACCAAACTTCATTTTACTTTTTTTCTTTGATCTTCAGGCTATCTTCATACTCGATCAGATAAATTTCTTCGTTCTTTTTTTTGAGAAAATATTGCTCCCTAGCAAACTTTTCAAGCTCTTCGGGGTCTGACAATTTCTTTAAAATCTTCTTATCGTTAGCAATCTCATCCTTGAGGAATTCCTGCTGCTTTTCTAACTTTTGAATTTCTTTTTTTAACTCTAGATGAATCAATAGGGAGTTGGTGTCAAAAAATAACATCCATATGACAAATACGGTTAATACCAAAACGTACATGTTGGTAAGTGCCCTAAACCATTTTTTCTTTTTAAAATCTTTAAACCCCATTTTACTATACTAGTTTCTCGTTGATGATTGTTCTTACAATATCAACTGCAACTGTATTATATTTATTGTTGGGTATAATTATATCTGCATATTCTTTGCTAGGTTCTATAAACTGAAGATGCATAGGTTTAATGTTAGATTGGTACTTGTCTAGGGTTTCATCTAGATTCCAGCCTCTTTCGTTTACGTCTCTCTTTAACCTTCTAATCAATCTTTCATCAGAATCTGCATGAACAAAAATCTTGATATCCATCATTTTCCTAAGTAGGGAATTGGTAAGGATAAGAATACCTTCCACAATAAGTACTTTGGTAGGGTGTACGGGAACGGTTTTGTCCGTACGGTTACATTCTAAGAAAGAATATACGGGCTGCTTAATGGAGTGCCCCTCTTTTAAAAGTTTCAGATGCTCTTCAAGTAAATCAAAATCAATAGATTGTGGATGGTCAAAATTTGTTTTTCTTCTTTCCTCCAATGGCATTTCAGAGAGATCATTATAATATGAATCTTGAGAAATCACTCCAACTTCACCTTCTGGTAGCGAGTCTATAATCTGGTCTACAACTGTTGTTTTGCCACATCCTGTACCTCCCGCTATTCCAATTATCAACATGCTATTTAAATTTTTGTCAAAAATACATATTTGTAAACCAATTATAGGTTTATACCTAAAAGGAACTTTTGATAATACGCCTTCTTGGGCGAATACTTACTTTTGTGTCATGCAGAAGGATAATGTAAAACCTAATTTTGAATTTATAGCCTTAATGGCTTCTTTAATGTCTATCGTTGCTTTGGCAATAGATGCTTTATTGCCTGCCCTTTCAAGTATTGGAGAGACTATCAATAGTTTGGATCCTATAGAGAATCAGTTGTTGATCACCATGATATTTTTAGGTCTTGGTGTGGGGCAGCTATTTTTTGGTCCGTTATCCGATAGCTTTGGAAGAAAACCGGTAGTATACATTGGCTTTACTCTATTTACGGTGGCAAGTATCATTTGCGTATTAGCTCCTACTTTAGAAATTATGATTGTGGGTCGTATTTTACAAGGCATTGGCCTTTCGGCCCCTCGTACCATTGCTATCTCAATTATTAGAGATACGTATAAAGGTGATTATATGGCAAAGATTATGTCTTTTGTTACCGCCTTTTTTATTCTTGTTCCTGTAGTGGCACCAGCCATTGGAAAATGGATTATGGATGCTTTTGGATGGGAATATATATTTTACATCCAATTGTTTTTTGGACTTGTAGTAAGCATCTGGTTTTGGAAACGCCAACCTGAGACTTTAAAGCCTCAATTTAAAATACCATTTTCGTTATCTGTTTTTTTAAGAGGTTCCAAGGAATTTTTTAGACATCGCGAAACAGTTGCTTTTACTTTTGCATCCGGATTTATAACCGGTGCCTTTCTGGTGTATTTAAGCTCCTCACAACATGTGTTTGAGGATCAGTACGGTATGGTAGAAAATTTCCCGTACATCTTTGCGGGTTTAGCTTGCTCTGTTGGGCTTTCTACTTTTTTAAATGGCACCATGGTACTACGCTTTGGAATGAGACGGCTGGCACTTACCGCCATGAGCGCATTTTGCATAATTGCACTTTCGTACGTGGTAATGTTCTGGGGAAAACCAAACCCGAGTATGCCGGTATTAGTTGCATTTTTGTTCGTTCAATTTTTGTGCTTGGGCTTTTTATGGGGAAATTTCCGTTCTATTGCTATGGAGCCTATTGGGCACATTGCAGGAATAGGAGCGGCAATTAACGGTTTTATTTCCACACTTCTCTCCGTACCTATCGCAAATTATATTGGAGGCTTTGTGCAGGACACAGTTTGGCCCATGTTCGCAGGACTTGCCATATGCGGATTCTTGGCTTTAATTACGATACTTATGGTCACAAAAGGTAAAGTGCTTGCTGTAGCTGAACGTAGTAGATTATAAAGATTAGAGTAACTTGAAAAATTTACCGGCAAAAATTGAGTCTTGGGGATTCTTTTTTTTTGCCGGTTCTTATATCAATTTAAAGTGCGTTCTCAATAATTTCTTCAACCACTTCCGGATTCAACAAAGTACTGGTATCTCCTAGATTAGAGGTGTCTTTTGAGGCTATTTTCCTCAAAATACGCCTCATGATTTTTCCGCTTCGTGTTTTAGGCAATCCGGTAACGAACTGAATTTTATCCAATTTAGCAATGGGTCCGATTTGTTCGGTAATTTGCTGATTGATTTCCCTTCGCACATTATCTCGATCTCTGGTTTCTCCGAATTCTTTTAAAATAACATAGCCATAAAGTGCATTTCCTTTTACATCATGAGGAAAACCAACAATGGCGCTTTCCGCTACTGCTGGGTGCTCATTTATAGAATCTTCAATTGGGGCAGTTCCCAAATTATGTCCGGAAACTATGATTACATCATCTACGCGGCCTGTTATTCTATAGTATCCCACGGCGTCGCGCAATGCTCCATCCCCAGTGAAATACATGTCTTTGTAAGCTGAAAAATAAGTATCCCTATAGCGTTGGTGGTTTCCCCATATGGTTCGGGCTATAGAAGGCCACGGAAACTTTATACATAATCTTCCCGAAACTTGTTTACCTTTCATTTCTTCCCCATTTTCATCCATTAAAGCCGGTTGAATTCCAATAAAAGGGAGGGTTGCATACGTTGGTGTAGTGGGTGTTACATAAGGAATAGGGGTAATCATTATGCCTCCCGTTTCGGTTTGCCACCAAGTGTCTACAATTGGACTGTTGTTTTTACCTACATTGTTGTTATACCAGTGCCAGGCCTCCTCATTTATAGGTTCACCCACGGAGCCCAATACTTTTAGAGAAGAAAGGTCGTGTTTTTCTATAAACTCCATATTCTCCTTTGCAAGGGCTCTAATTGCTGTTGGCGCAGTGTAAAACTGATTTACTTTGTGTTTTTCAACAACATCCCAAAATCTACCATAGTCAGGGTAGGAAGGAACCCCTTCAAACATTACTGTTGTTGCGCCGTTGGCCAATGGTCCATAAACAATGTACGAATGCCCGGTTATCCATCCAATATCTGCCGTGCACCAGTACACATCTTCCTCTCTGTACTGAAATACGTTTTTAAAGGTGTATGCGGAGTATACCATGTATCCCCCGGTAGTATGTACCATTCCTTTAGGTCTTCCAGTTGAACCGGACGTATAAAGAATGAATAAAGGGTCTTCAGCATCCATTATTTCCGCTACGCAATCCGCGTAGGCATCATCAAGTAAAGGCTGTAACCATTTATCGCGGCCTTCTTTCATGTGTATGTCACTATTGATGCGTTTGGCCACTAATACGTTTTTAACTCCAGGACAATCCTCAAGAGCTTTGTCTACGATACCTTTTAGGTCTATGGATTTGGAACCGCGATAAGAACCGTCTGAAGTAAGTACAATTTCACAATCGGAATCATTTATACGTGTGGCAAGAGCATTAGAAGAAAATCCGGCAAAAACAACAGAGTGAATAGCACCAATACGCGCACATGCCAAAAGTGAAATTGCCAGCTCGGGAATCATGGGAAGATATATGCATACACGGTCTCCTTTTTTAATTCCGTGATCTTTTAAAACGTTCGCCATACGACAAACTCTTTCATGTAATTCCCTATACGTAATATGCTGGGCTTCCTCGTTAGGGTCATTAGGTTCAAAAAGAATTGCCGTCTTTTCTCCTCTAGTGGGCAAATGTCTATCTATGCAATTATCTGTAATATTTAGCTTAGCACCTTCAAACCATTTTATCTCCGGCTTTGCAAAATCCCAACTTAATACATTGTTCCATTTCTTACGCCATACAAAATGTTCTTCTGCGATTTCCTCCCAAAAGGCTTCCGGGTTTCTAACGGATTTACGATATACTTGGTAGTACTCTTCTAGATGCTTGATGTGATAATTACTCATTTTGCCTTGCTTGTTTTAATTGATATATAGTCCTATAAATAGGAGGGAATCCTATGAATAAGAGAATAAAAGGTTGTTTTATGTTTTGTTTCCGTTTGGTGAAAGTATGTTCTTGGTACGAGGGTATTTACTGGAATTTAGATTGTGACGTTTAAATTAATAATTTTTGTTCAAATAGAGACACTCAAATCTAGCTAGGTAGAAATAAAACACCACTGGACGAATCTGTTTTTGCCCCTGTTACCGAGCTGAGGATATTTGTTTTCTTCTCTATTCTCAAAACACCCATTAAAGCAAAGACTAATGCTTCTTTGAACTCTATGAGTTGTCTAGAAGGTACTATTACTTTTGTATCGTCACCTAGCTTTTGCTGTAAAACCTCTATCAGAAAGTCATTTAAAGCCCCGCCGCCCGTTACAAATAAAGTGCTGACGGACTTTTTCTTATTAGCTTTAACTTGAATGGCAACTTGCTCGCAAATATGGTGAATGGCTGTAGACAATAAATTCTCCATACTATCTTCTGTATTTTCAACAATGGGAACTACTTGCTCTATAAACCATTCATAACCTATTGATTTTGGGAACGGGAGTGTATAAAATTCCAATGCATTAAGCTGGTTGAGCATGCCGGAATTTACTTTGCCGTTTTTTGCCAGATTTCCACCGGCATCATAATCTAGTCCGTTTTCTCTAGTGATATGGTTTAAAATCATATTTGCCAGACCAATGTCGTAAGCAATACGGTTTCCATTATACTCAAATGAGATATTGCTGATTCCTCCAAGATTCAGGCAAAAATCGTATGTATGGAAAAAGAGTCTATCGCCAATAGGAACCAGGGGAGCTCCTTGTCCGCCCAACGCCACATCATTCGTTCTAAAATCGCAAATTACTTTATGTTTACTGGTATTTGCTAAATGTTGACCGTTACCAATTTGAAACGTTAATCCATTTTCTGGCTGGTGGTGTGTAGTGTGCCCATGACTTGCAATATAGTCCACTTCTAGTCCATTGTCTTTAATGAAAGTATGGCACTGCTCTCCCAAAAAAGTACCATAACTGTTGTGGAACTTCAAAAGGCTGTCTGCTGGTAGGTAAATGGCATCTTTAAGTTGGCTTTGCATTTCAGGGGAATAGGAAACGCTTTTTGTCTTTTTAATCCCAAATTTCCACAAATGACCCTCTTGCCAGATAGTGCAATATGCAAGGTCTAATCCATCTAGCGAAGTACCGGACATAAGACCCAGAATTTTATGTGTTTTCATAATTTAAAGAGATATTGGTAGTTTGCCTCGTACTTTTAAATTACCTAAAAAATGATTTGCTGCAACCTGTTGAAAAGACGTTTGGTTTTGATAGGCGATAACTACGGATTTTGCGTTTTTATAATCGATATGGTTTAACACATAGGGATTCCCGAAAACATAAATAATCACATTATTGGCATCAATAAGTTGATTGATTTCAGACAGTTCTTTATCCGTGAAACCAAAATTACCAGTAGGTTTTATTTGAGGTGGATACACTGCCAAAAGAATGTTTTTATTGGAGTTTTTTATTTTCTCTATATCAGATAAAATGTTGAATTCTTTATTTTTGTAAATCGATTTAAAAAATTGACTATCAGTATTTTGTTTTATTTTTACTCCAAAGAAATCAGTCTTCTTAAAACGCTCAATTATCTCTTGAGAACCTTTAATTAACGAGATACTTTGTTTTGCTATTTTTTCATTTAAAATAACCGGATCGGTTAAATCGGATCCTATCTTTTGAGTAGGGGGAATAGCTTTTTCTTTTAGCTTCCATATGCGATTAAAACTTTCTTCTATTTGCATTTCCGTAGCATTTTTCAGGATAGCTTCAATACCCTCTTTTACATGCTCCGCAAAACAAAGAACATCATTTCCGGCATCGAAGGCCAACCATTCCAGCTCACCTTTTACAGAGTGGTTTTTTGAAACGGCATGCATGTTCAAAGCATCTGAAATAACAACGCCTTCATAGCCCATTTCTGTTCTAAGAACCCCTTTGATAATATCTTTTGAAATGCTAGAAGGAGTGTCTTTTCCGTTGGCAAGGGCAGGAACGGATAGATGTCCCGCCATAATCGAATCTACACCCTCCTCTGCAATCAATTTTTGAAAAGGATAAAGTTCGTTGTTTATTAGCTCCTTTTTTGATTTATTTATCAATGGAAGCCCTAAATGAGAATCCGTAGCGGTATCTCCATGCCCCGGAAAATGTTTAATGCTGGTCAATACACCTTCGGAACGGGTTCCATTAATATAGGCCAAAGCTTTTCTAGCAACGTTTACTTTGTCTTCTCCAAAAGAACGATAGCCAATAACGGGGTTGTTTGGGTTATTATTGATGTCCACACATGGGGAAAGGTTCCAATGTATTCCAGCGGCTTTGCAGTCTTTTGCAATATTTTTGCCAACATCGTAAATTAGATGGTCCATATCGTCAGGAATGGCTCCTAAAGTAATAGCATAAGGATATTGCGGAGTTTTTTCAATTCGCATCGCCAATCCCCATTCCGCATCTATCGCAATTAACAAAGGGTATTTTGCTGATTTTTGATAACGTATAATCAGGTTCTGCAACGTTTCAAAACTCTTCTCGTTGGAGACTATTTTTTTCTTCCCTTCAAAATTTGTGGCAGCACTGGCTCTACTGTGAAAAAAGCATAATGAACCAACAGAATGTTCTTTAATAAGTTTTTCTAACTGCTGAATTTCTTCTTCAGAATCATTTATAAAAGCCGCAGGCATAAATAACTGACCTACTTTCTCCTCTAAATTTAATGTTTTAGAGGCTTTTGTATGTGGTAGAACATTAGGCATCTAATTTGGTAGATTTTTTCCCGAAATCTGCTGGGTATTTGATAAATTTTACTAAAAATAAGGCCGGAAGCGCTGCAATTACGACCCAAACGAAGAATCCGCCATAGCCTAACCACTGTTGCATAAAACCACTTATCATACCCGGTAGCATCATTCCTAACGCCATAAAACCGGTAGCAATGGCGTAGTGCGAGGTTTTGGATTTTCCTTCGGAAATATAAATGAGGTACATTAAGAAAGCTGCAAACCCAAATCCGTAACCGAACTTCTCTAGAATAACCGTACCGGTTACCGCATAAATACTTGTTGTTTTGGTCATGGCCAGAATGGCATACAATACATTGGGCAGATTTAATGAAATGACCATGGGTAACATCCATTTTTTTAGTCCATCTTTTGAAATGAGTATACCTCCAAGAATTCCGCCAATGGAAAGAAAGATAACACCCGCTGTGCCAAAAATGGTACCTAATTGTTCTGTAGAATACCCCAGGCCACCCTTGTCAGGGGCATCTAATAAAAAAGGTGCGGCCATCTTTACTAGTTGAGATTCACCAAGACGGTAGGTTAAAATAAAGGCAAGAGCAATACCTATGCCTGGTTTTTTAAAAAATGAAGCAAAAACCTCAAAAAAACCTTTTGGACTATCTCTTGTAATCTCTACGGATGATTCGTATTTGGGAGCAGCAAAAAAATTAGAGACCGTTAGAATCAACATAAGGAAGGCTGCCACCGTCATGGTAATGCTCCATGCCTTTGAATTATCACCATACTTATTTTCTAGGAAACCCGCCATTACTACAATTAAACCCTCTCCGGTAACCATTGCCAGCCGATAGAAAGTACTGCGCATACCGACGAAAAATGATTGTTTTTTCTCCGTCAATCCAAGCATGTAGTATCCGTCAGAAGCAATATCATTGGTAGCGGATGCAAAAGCCGCCATCCAAAAACAGGCTAGGGTAGTAGTTAAAAACAAGCTGGAAGGGATGGTAAGTGCCACCCCGAAAAGGGCTAACGCAATTAGCAATTGCATGGATAAAAACCATTTTCGTTTGGTGCTTTTAAGGTCTACGAACGGACTCCATAGCGGTTTTAACACCCAAGGTAAGTATAGAAGACTAGTGTATAAACCTATGTCTTCATTACTAACACCCAGTTGTTTATACATAATTACGGACACACTTACAACCAAAACATACGGTAGGCCTTGGGTAAAATATAAAATGGGAACCCAGACCCATGCTCCCTTGTCTTTTTCTATCATGAAGTTGTATGTAGCTTAAAGTTTAAAAGTGGTTTAAAGCTACTATTTTTTGTGGGTATTTTGAAACGGATACTTTCTAATATTTGGAAAAGAAAATTATAAGACCTGTTACTAAAGGATAACAGGTCTTTTTGTATTCAGAAAGTTTTAAAATTTATAGCGTACAAAAGCTTCCATTGCTGCATAATGGGAAAGACCTAATGCACGATATCTTTCTGCTGTATTTTTATTTCTTTCTTCGGCGCGCATCCAAAACTCCCTGGAATCGTCTCCTTGGAACATAACTCCGTCTTTTTGCGATTGGTGGCAGAAGATGGCATAGCGTTTCTTTAGTACTTGGCTAGGGCTCATGGGTACCGCCATTTCAATTTCGTCCACATCCCATTCGTGCCATGCGCCTCTATAAAGCCATACCCAACAATCATCCATGTAAGATTCAGTTTTCAATCTATTTAATGATTCAAAGATGGCATCAAGACATACCTTATGTGTGCCGTGAGGGTCCGCCAAATCACCAGCGGCAAATATCTGATGTGGTTTTATATCGGCAATAATAGCTTGTACGATTTCAATATCCTTTTCTGAAAGATTGTTTTTTTTGATAGTTCCCGTTTCGTAAAAAGGAAGATTTAAAAAATGAACTTTAGAATCTTCAAGGCCCAAGTATCGTACAGCCGCATAAGATTCTCCTTGACGAATATTTCCTTTTAGTTTTCTTACCTCAAGAGAATCAAAACTACTATCGTTTTTCTGCTCAATAGAATCTATTATATTTTGTGCTTCTTCTGAAGGCGCAATACGTTTGGATATCTCGGCATAACGAAGTGCATCCGTATCAGATACCGCTATATTTCCCGAGGTTTGATACACTACGTGCACATCATGGCCTTGCTCTATCAATCTATCAAAAGTACCGCCCATAGAAATAACATCATCATCAGGATGCGGACTAAAAATAATCACTCGTTTTCTGGCAGGTTTCGCGCGTTCTGGACGGCTAGAATCATCGGCATTTGGTTTACCGCCCGGCCAACCGGTAATGGTATGCTGTAACTTATTGAACATTTTTATGTTTAAATCGTACGAGTCCTCCATGGCCAATAAACCGGACATACCATTATCATTATAATCTTTATCCGTTAAACTCAGTATAGATTTTTTGGTTTCGTCGCATAGCCACACAATAGCTTTTGAAGTCAATGTTTCCGTCCATTCTAAAGATTCATCTACCAACCACGGGGTCTTGTTGCGTGTAAGTTGGCTACCGGCACCGGTATCCAAAACAAACGTACAGTTTTTATGATCTTGCAAATAGGTAGCAGGAACTTGCGGAGAAATTTTGCCTTCAATTGTCTTTTTAATGATATTTGCTTTGTTTTCCCCCCAGCCTAAAAGCACAATTCTCTTAGCGCTCATTACCGTAGATATACCCATAGTTATGGCCTTTCTGGGAACATTGTCAATTCCTAGAAAAGCAGGTGCTGCATCTAAAAGGGTAATATGATCTAGCGTAATCACACGGGTCCCGGAATTGTAGTGAGAACCAGGTTCGTTAAAACCAATATGACCCGTACGTCCAATACCAAGCAATTGAAAGTCCAGTCCGCCCTTCTTCTTTATTTTCTCATCATAAGCAATACAATAGTCAATGACTTTATTAGGAGCTAAGGTTCCATCAGGAATATGTATGTTTTCTGGAGCAATATTAACATGGTTGAAAAGATGCTCATGCATAAAATACCAGTAGCTTTGGCGATTATCCTTCTCCATAGGAAGATATTCGTCTAAATTAAAGGTGATGACGTTGTGAAAACTAAGGCCATCTTCCTTATGCATCCTGACCAGTTCTTCATAAACCCGTATAGGTGATGAACCTGTAGCAAGACCTAAAACACAATTCTTATTCGCACCCTGTTTCTTTCTGATAAGGGCAGCAATCTCTTCTGCAACTTTAATAGAGGCTTGATTTGAATCGGTAAAAATTACATTATGAATTTTTTCGAAACGAGTTTCTTCAAATTGTCCAACCGGTTTATACCTGATATTTACACCATTTTTCTCTAAAATTGTTTTCATAGAAGCAGCTCTTTTGTGTTTGTTGTATAGAAAGTTATTGATGCAAATATATGCAAAACAATTCCATTTTGCTGTTTTATGCTTTTTTTGAATGCTGTTTTGTGCTTTTTTAATGATTATTTAACTTTAAGATGGTAAAAAACAGCAATTCTCATATTTTGCTATCTTTGCTGAGAATTTAATTTAAAGTGCAATGTTAAAAGAAGAACGGCATCAGACCATTCTCAGTCAAGTAGAACTACATAATAGAATTTTATTGACCGATGTAGCTGAATCTCTAGATGTATCTATTGATACGATTAGGCGGGATGTAAAGGAACTGGATGCAGAGAATAAATTACGTCGTGTACATGGTGGAGCCATATCCTTAGGTTTCACGACCAACAATACCCGAAACGTAAATATATATAAGCAGAAAGAAAAGATTATTATTGCCGAAAAAGCGCTTGCCCTTCTAAAAGATGGAGGTGTTATTTTTGTAGATGGCGGAACTACCTGTTTGGAACTAGCGCAATTGATTCCTCAACAAATTGAATTGACCTGCTTTACCCATAGTCTTCCCGTAGCTATGGAATTGCTTACAAAACCTAATGTAACGGTTATTATGATTGGGGGCCAAGTGTCAAGAGAATCGCAAACGGCCATTGGTGCCAATGCTATTCATAATTTAGCGGAGATAAAGGTAGACTTCAGTTTTATTGGGACGGGTTATGTAGATTCGCATTACGGACTTACAGAGTTTGATTGGGATATTGTACAGGTAAAAAAAGCCGTAATAAAATGCTCGAAAAAAACGGTACTTTTGTCTGTCTCCGAAAAATTGAACTCGCAGCATCGCTATAAAACATGCGATATAAATGCAATAAATACACTAGTTACGGAGCTAGAACCGGAGAATGCCCTTTTAAATTCATTTAGAAACCACGATATCAGAATTCTATAACCATTATGGAGTATACTAAAATAACCGAAACACCATCTAATCACGATAATTTAGAGCAGATGGATACAATTACCCTTCTTCAAAAGATGAACGAAGAAGACCAAAAAATAGCGGATGCAGTAGCTAAGGTAATCCCCCAAATAACAGTATTGGTTGATGGTCTAGCGAAACGGTTTGAAAAAGGCGGGCGTTTGTTTTACATAGGTGCGGGTACCAGTGGAAGATTGGGTATTTTGGATGCCTCTGAAATACCACCAACTTTTGGTATGCCACATACACGGGTAATTGGTTTGATTGCAGGAGGAGATACCGCCATTAGAAAAGCTGTTGAGAATGCAGAGGATGATGGCGTACAGGCGTGGAAGGATATGATGGTTCATAATATCACTGAAAATGATGTGGTGGTGGGTATCGCTGCCTCTGGAACTACACCATATGTTTTAGGAGGTATTGCCGAAGCGAAGAAAAAAGGACTTTTAACCGCAGGAATTACCAACAACCCTGGGTCACCATTGGCAGTTGCGGCAGATATTCCGATAGAACTGAATGTTGGGCCGGAATTTCTAACAGGAAGTACACGTATGAAAAGTGGGACTTCTCAAAAATTGGCGCTCAATATGATTTCAACTGCCTTGATGATTAAGATTGGCAGGGTGAAAGGAAATAAGATGGTAAATATGCAATTGAGCAATAGCAAGCTTGTTGATAGGGGAACGCGCTATGTAGCAGAAGGTTTGGGCATAGATTATGACAAGGCAGAGAAGTTATACTTAGAATTATTTGAAAAAGAAAATATTCACCATATTCCAGTAGTCGGATTTCAAAAAATCATTGGCATTTTGAGCAAATCTGATTTACTACATTTTATGCGAGGAACTATCAGTGGTAGGGGAGACGAAATATTGGAAGAAACCCGATTGCGTTCGTGGAAAGTAAAGGAATTGATGCACGATAAAGTCTTTGCCTTAGAAAAAACAGATACCATTATTGAAGCTTTAGATGTTTTTAAAAATAATCAAATTTTACTTTATCAGATTAATCTGAAAATATTATATAAACAAAACCACTTTAAGGTGTTATAAAGTTAGGTAAAGATGTTTAAATAGATCAATTATAAGCCTAATAATATATATCTAGTAATAAAAATCATTAAAATTATTCTATGAATAATTATTCTGATATATTAAAATCAAATTTATCAAATATAAGTTCTTAAAAAATATAAAAATAAATGTTAACAAGTAATCATATAAGTAAAGTATAGGAAGAGGATCTTATATCATAGCAAAATTAGGATAATAATAATCAAAATTAATAAAGCAATGTGTCTTAATAAGATAAAAAAATGGTTAATAATAGCTCAGATTCTAATTTAAAAAAATAAATATTATAAATTCGATCGAAAAGATTTGACTACGCAGAGGGAATCCTCACCCCTCATTCCTCACCCTTCACTCCTCACCTCTGAATCAAAAAGCCCCGGCAGAAAATTCCACCAGAGCTCGATGATGTTGAAACAATAATCAGATAAAAAATCAGGGGAAACAGGATAGTTCCTTACCCCTGATATAATTCAACTAATCAATATTCTTTAAGAGTTTAATGTCCTAAAAGGTTAACTAACTTTTGCTCAAAGCTGAAAAAGAGTGCAAAAATAATTACGGCTATTCCCAGGCTTTTTATTTTTTTAGAAATTGAAAACCCAGTGGTCTGAGTTTTCCGAGTCATCGTTTT
>ENA-ORXM01003838-ORXM01003838.1-marine-metagenome-genome-assembly--contig:-NODE-3838-length-14209-cov-3.018752_pt1 | contig 14209 bp, 14 predicted proteins | sample MGYA00237867_ERZ511480 | MGnify/ENA primary metagenome ERZ511480 (study PRJEB26309, sample SAMN06266103) | marine metagenome | isolation source: Algal blade | place: United Kingdom:Sidmouth, United...
TTTTGAAGTAGAAACTTAATTGATTAGCTCAAAAGAATTAGGATTTATTAAAACCGAGGAACTCACCATCATTTTCAAATTATTAGAAAGTGAAGCGAAAAAGATAAACAGTCTAATACGTAAAATAAAAAATAGCTAATGGCCAAAAGCCAAAAGCTCATAGCCAATTATGATTAAGAACGATTTATTTTTAAAAGCCCTGAAAGGGGAAGCCGTTGAAAGACCCCCTGTTTGGATGATGCGTCAAGCAGGAAGGTATCTTCCTGAATTTATGGAAATCAAAGCGAAATACGATTTCTTTACACGCTGTCAAACTCCAGAATTAGCCTCTGAAATCACCGTGCAACCCATCCGAAGATATGGTATGGATGCGGCAATTTTATTCTGTGATATTTTGGTGATTCCGCAAGCGATGAACATTGAAGTGGAAATGAAGCCTAATTTTGGCCCTTATTTACCCAACCCTATTCGTTCTCAAAAAGACTTAGATTCGGTCATCGTTCCAGATATTGAAGATGCTCTTGGATATGTTATGGAAGCCATCAAGGCGACTAAAGAAAAATTGAATGATGAAGTTCCTTTGATCGGTTTTGCCGGTTCTCCATGGACGATATTATGCTATTGTGTACAAGGGCAGGGCAGCAAAAATTTTGATAAAGCCAAAGAATTATGCTTTACACAGCCAGTTGTTGCACATTCATTACTACAGAAAATTACGGATACTACAATTGCTTATTTGAAGGCAAAAGTAAAAGCTGGTGTTAATGCTGTACAAGTTTTTGATTCTTGGGGAGGCATGCTTTCTCCAACAGATTATCAAGAATTTTCTTGGCAATACATTCAGCAGATTATTGACGCATTAAAAGATGAAACTCCCGTAATCGTTTTTGGTAAAGGGTGCTGGTTTGCCTTAGGCGACATGGCAAAATCTGGAGCTTCCGCTTTAGGTGTTGATTGGACCTGCTCTGCAAGAAACGCACGCTATCTTACAGGAGGAAAAATTACACTTCAAGGTAATTTTGACCCCTCTAGGCTTTTATCGCCTCCGTCTGACATCAAAAAAATGGTAACTCAGATGATTAATGAATTTGGCAAAGACAACTATGTGGTTAATCTAGGGCATGGTATTCTTCCAAATGTACCAGTAGAAAATGCAAAAGCATTTATTGATGCTGTTAAAGCTTATAAAAGTCCTGTATAGAAAACAATAAAAACTAAATCGTGTTCTTAGAGTTCGAAGATTATTACATTGATGCCATTCATGAAAAGTACGCATGGCGCATTTGTGATTTTTGTACGGTAAATGCAGATCGATTAAAACGTTTTTTTCCTAAAACCTTAGAACAAAATCTTACACCTGATTTATCAAAATACTTTGTAGAGACAAAGATTAAGCAATTTGAAGCTAAAGAGGAATTCCTATTTGTTTTAAAGGAAAAAGAAAATCATACCCTAATCGGATTAATCTATCTCAAAGAATTGGATTGGGTTGAGAAACAGGGCGAATTAGCTTATGCGGTTGGGTATCAGGTGGAAGGCAAAGGCTATATGACAATAACTGCAAAAGCTATTTCTGAATGGGCAATACATGAACTTCAACTAAAAACACTACAAATTATCGCCCATAAAGCGAATTTAGGAAGTATTCGCGTAGCAGAGAAATGTGGGTATATTTGGAAAAGAACACTAATTGCTGAACATACTCCACCAGGAGAATTGCCACTTGATATGGAACTTTACGAATTAAACAATGAAGGATAAATTCTACACCTATATTCAAAATCTACAAGACACTATTACCTCCAAATTGGAAGAAATAGATGGTGAAGCGAAGTTTCAAGAAGACATTTGGGAACGCCCAGAAGGCGGTGGCGGCAGAACAAGAGTCATTGAAAACGGAGCGGTTTTTGAAAAAGGGGGCGTGAACATTTCTGGGGTTCATGGAGAGCTCCCTAAAAGTATGCAAACCTATTTTGGTGTTGAAGATGCAGACTTTATTGCTTGTGGATTGAGCTTGGTCTTGCATCCGAAGAATCCAATGGTTCCGACTGTCCATGCAAATTGGCGGTATTTTGAAATGTATGACAAGAAAGGAAATATTGTAGACCAATGGTTCGGTGGTGGACAAGACCTGACGCCTTATTATCTCTTTGAAGAAGATGCTGTACATTTTCATTCTGTTTGCAAAAAAGCTTGTGATGCGCATCATCCAGAATTCCATTCAAAATATAAGAAAAGATGTGACGAATATTTTTGGAATACACACCGCGATGAAGGTAGAGGCCTAGGCGGACTCTTTTTTGATTACTGCAAGGCGACTAATGAGATGCAAATGCAGGACTGGTATAACTTTGTTACTGAGGTAGGAGATAGCTTTCTGGAAGCGTATATACCAATTGTTATAAAACGAATGAGCACTAAATTTACTACGCTTCATCGCGATTGGCAAGAGATTCGTAGAGGGCGCTACGTAGAATTCAATTTAGTACATGATAAAGGCACATTATTTGGATTAAAAACTAACGGGCGTATTGAAAGTATTTTGATGAGTCTGCCACCGCATGTGCAATGGCGTTATGATCATCAACCAGAAGCAGAAAGTGAAGAAGCTAAATTATTAGAAGTATTGAAATCTCCAAAAAATTGGGTCTAATTTGATTTTCTGAAATGGCAAAAAAAGGAAAAGAAAAAAATATCACAAATAAAGCTAAGCATACGAAGCTGTTAAATAGGAAGAAGAACAAGCTTAAGAAAGCATCAGAAATTCGTAAAGAAAGACTTAAAACGATTATCAAAAAGAGTAAAGAAAAAGAAGCTCAAGATTAACTGTATTATGAACAATTTTCTAAAATATCTGCTTCTAATAATCTTTTTGAACTTCATTGCTTGTTCAACGAAAAAATCTAAAAGCGACCTTGAAGTGATTTTTACACAAGATACCTTAGATGTAGGTTACACCTACTGGTGGCCACAATCTGGACCATTTATCGGTGGCTGTGGCGAAGAACTTTCGCTAGTTTTTTCTGGCACAGTAACCCAATTAATGGAACCTACCAATGACGCCGGTCCGCTTTATACTCCGCAGGAAGGAATCGTCGAAATAGAAAAAGTCTTTAAAATCAAAAATCTGGGCGAGAAAAACTACGGCAACCAGAAATTTTTCAGTTCCGATGTTTTTCATGGTCTCGACCTTTCGGTTGGCGATCTAGTTTTAGTCATTTGCTATGATTACGAAGGAGATTACACCATTCCTGGCAAGCAATCGATTTTGAAAATAGCGTCTTTTGATGATGCCTTGATTGCTTCAATTCGCACCTATATTGATACGGACCAAAGTGCTTTACAACTGAAAGATGATGTGGGTATTTGGGCAAAAAAAGGTTTGGGCCGACAACTTCAGAATATAATGGCTTGTGATGAAGACATGGAATTAGTCGACCCCGCAACTACTGAAATAACAAAATAATACGAACAAATACGAAACAATGATCGAAATATTTAATTACAGTCTCTAAACTCTATTTCCAAGTAATTGCTTTTTTTGACACTTCTTTAAATTGGTACACGATATGCGAAAGTCTCGCTTTTAACAGTTCTTTTCTTCCTTGAATAGAACGGGTATATAGTAACCTAGAGGAATCTACATGTTCTCGCCAGCATTGACGAAATAGTTGGGCGTCTTCTTTTCGCTTGCCAAATTGTGTTGGTACCACATAATAATTACGCAAGCCCCAATGTTTTTTGATCCAATGTTTATAGACCAATAGATATCTAGGGTTTTCAACCGGAGCCAAAATCTCTGCTAACAAGTTCACGAACAAACTGCTTTCTGCATTCGAAGCACCTTTTAGGTAACAAACAAAAGTCCCGTTCAGTTGTTGGTCTGTTTCGACGGAAACCGTTTCAAAAGGCGTATGTAATGTTTCTGTTTTGTGCATCATTTCAAGCAATGCAAAACCTATCCTCTTAGTTTTCTTGTGCGTATTACCAAATAACAAATACAACTTAATCGCTTTGTAAGTCTTAGGGGCAAATCCCACAAAAATTCCAGCTAAAAAAATATAGATAAATTGAAATATTCCTTTAGAAAATAGCGTACCAATGTGTTTTGCCAAAAACTCAGGGAAAAATAATCCTGCTCCTAGAACTACTTCAAAAAGCAAATATTTGGAGGCGCTACCCCATCGTAACCTTTTTGCTTCATCAAAAGGAACCTTATCAAAATATGGAATTTTCACCTCACGAATAAGTACACTTCCCTTCGAAATCGCATCAAACCAACGGTCTTTTAAGGTGCTTCTTTTTGAGGCTTTCTGGGTCATTTGGGCATTTAAAATGTCCACATTTAGATCTGAATCAAAATGAGCTGGAATCTGAAGGCGCTCCAAACCGTTTTCGATATAGGTTGTTCCAGCAATTGATACTCCAGAAAATGCTTCGAACCTCTTATGCAGTTTTTCTAAATCCTTGCCGCCATCTTCGGCTGTTGGGTCAAGGCAGGCTAAGTGCCATATATTTCCAGTTTTATCGGGAGTATCTGCATCAATTCGAATGGCACGACCCCGCATCTGATTAGACGACACAAATGAGCCGACATAAGAGGCTAAAATTAAGGTGTTAATAGAAGGTGCATCCCAACCTTCACCTAATAATGATTTAGTACCAATGAGAATTTTAATAATCCCTTTTTCAAATAATTTAGTAATACTAGCCACTATACTATTTTTAATATTCCCAAAAGCATTGATAACAACAAAATCGACATCCCAAGGTAAAGGCATTGATCCAAACTTTAAACTTTTCACCTCGAGCGCAAAATCATCTAAGGCACTTTTGTGTAATATCAGTAAAGAGCCAGTTAATACCCCGATATCTTCTTTAGAAGTACCCGTTGTTCTTAAGTATTGGAAAATGGAAACTACGCCTAACTTTTTTAGTGCTTTACTATCGCTTCCGTCATAATCTAAATACTCTTTACGTATAAAATCTGTTAGCACTACAGCCCTAAGGTCTTCACCTAAGTTTTCTTTTTCATGTAGCAATATCGCTGCAATACTTTTCAACTTTGACGGACTATTGGCCAAGGTTCGGTACAGTTGTTCATCACCAACAAAATTGACTCGCTTCTTGTTAAAGACGCCCATACGAGTTAATTGATTTTCAATGTCTAACAATAATTCTTCATGAACTACTAATGATTCGCGCTGGTCGACCAATAGTTGCTGTAGTAAAATTTCTAACCAAACATAGTTTAGATTGGGAAATTCTATCTTACCTCCATCAAAACCTAAAAACTCCAATTTTCTTTTTTCTATGGAAAACCCACTTGCTTTTAAGAAAATTAATATGGATGAAAAAAATTCAGGCTTTTCGTAAATCTGTTCTAAGTTTTCTTCTGATTGCTCATACAAAGGAAGCCCTAATAGTATGTTTTGAAAATCTACATTAGCGACTAGCTGGTTATTAAATTCAATAATCTGTTCGCGATAGTCGACAATGTATTTTATTTGAGCCTCATCTGGTTGCGAGAAATAAACAAAATCTTGATGTGGGCATAAATCACTATTGGCAATTAAATCAGGCACAGCAATTTCATCATCAAGAGGGCCACAGAGGTCAAAATATTTATTTAGTTCTTGAGCAGTACTATCGTAAGGCGGCGTTGCTGTCAAGGAAATCACGGTCATGTTTTCAATTTCTTTCAAAGCAAAAAGACTTTTCCACCAAGCATTTTTTAAATGGTGCGCTTCATCTAAAACCAATGTCTCAATACCATGATTTGTAATATAATTTAATAGTGATTCTTGATTTGCAAGCAATGATTTATCTAAAGCATGCAACGATTGGTATGTAGAAAAGGTAAGCAAAGACGGTTTTTTAATATTGACCGTGTAACTATCAAATTCGGTATCGTTGAGAAAAAATTCTTCTAACCTGCTTTGCCATTGATTACGTATGGTCAAAGTGGGAGAAAGTACTAATGTTGGCTTATTAACTCGTACTAACATTTCGAGCCCTAAAATGGTTTTTCCTGAACCTGGTGGAGCGACAATATGTAAGTGATTGTCTTTAATATGATCCTCAAAACGACTTAGAAATTTCTCCTGATAGCTACGCCAAGTGAATTTAAACTTTAGGTTTTTGTTGAGCTTGGTCAAGAGTTGCGCAGTTTTGACTATTTTAATCGGATAATAAGTAACTTTGAGTTTCCAAAAATAGACCTATTCTATGTATCCATTACGAAGAAACCGTAGACTTAGAACTAACGATGCCATTCGCCATTTAGTACGCGAAACCATCATTACACCGAGTGATTTTTTAGTGCCCCTTTTTGTGGTTGAAGGAAAAGGGGTTAAAGAAGAAATTGCTTCGATGCCCAATTATTATAGATTGAGTTTAGATAATCTAGAAAAAGAAGTGAAAGAACTTTGGAGCATGGGACTTTGCGCAGTCTTACTTTTCGTAAAAGTACCCGATAATTTAAAGGATAATAAAGGCACAGAGGCATTAAACTCGAACGGTCTTATGCAATTGGCAATTAAAAAAGTTAAAAACACCTGCCCTGATATGTTAGTGATGACTGACGTAGCTTTAGACCCTTACTCCTCTTTAGGCCATGATGGTATCGTTCAAGATGGTCTGATTTTAAACGATGAAACTTCGGAAATTTTAGCGGAAATGAGTGTCAGCCATGCTGATGCTGGTGCAGACTTCGTTGCTCCAAGTGATATGATGGATGGTCGCATTCTGACGATAAGAGAAGCTTTGGAAGATGAAGGCCATATCAATACAGGCATTATGAGTTATAGTGCTAAATATGCAAGTGCTTTCTACGGTCCTTTTCGCGACGCATTAGACTCTGCTCCGGTGGTTATGAATAACGTACCCAAAGACAAAAAAACCTATCAGATGGATGCTGCCAATCGCTTTGAAGCTATTACAGAAACTCAGGCAGATATTGATGAAGGCGCTGATATTGTTATGGTTAAACCCGGACTTTGTTATTTGGATATCGTAAGAGAAATTAGAAACGAAGTGGACGTTCCTGTTGCGGTGTATCAAGTAAGTGGTGAATATGCCATGTTAAAGGCCGCTGCCGAAAAAGGATGGTTAGACCATGATTCGGTCATGATGGAACAATTAATAGCCATTAAAAGAGCTGGTGCTACAATTATTGCAAGCTACTTCGCGAAAGATGCTGTTAAATTAATGTGATTTGAAATAGAATTTCAGTTTGAAAAAATTTCTTCTACTCATATTTGGATTATTACTAACAACTGCTGTAGCACAGGAAGACACAACTATTCTCTTAAATATCAAATCAACTGATGAGCTGTCTTACGGAACTCCATCAGATGTTGGCTTGGATTCTATGTATATTCAAAAGAAAGTGGACTCCATCATGACCTTGGGCATTCAAAAAGAAGCATTCCCAGGGGCTCAATTGTTGGTTGCCAAAAACAGTAAAATCATTTTTCACAAAGGGTATGGCTTTCACACCTACGACAGTATTCAACCCGTTGGTTTAAATGATATTTATGATTTAGCATCGGTAACAAAAATAACCGCTGCATTGCCAGCTTTGATGAAACTACATGGCGAAGGCAAACTTGATTTAGACCAACCTTTTAGTGAATATTGGAAACCTTGGCAAAAGAAAAAAGATAAAAATCATTTGACGGTACGAGAGGTATTGGCGCATCAGGCAGGTTTAACCCCTTATATTATTTTTTTAAACGAGGTAACCAAAAAGAATGGGAAGCTTAAAAAGCGTTGGGTTCGAAGCAAAACATCTTCTAAGTTCAATAGTCAGGCATTTGAAAATGTATACATCAATAATCGTTTCAAAAAGAAGGTTTTTAGAAAAATATCAAAATCGAAGGTATCCGAGGAGAAGAAATATAAGTACTCAGGACTCACATTTTTACTCTATCCACAAATGGTAGAAAACTTGACCGGTATAGGGTATTCCAAATACCTTAGAAAACGCTTTTACGATCCTTTGGGGAATACGACCATGGGTTTTAATCCGAAGAAAAAAAACTTTTCTAATAAAATAGTCCCGACCGAAGTTGATACCCTCTTTCGTCATACATTGACCAAAGACTGGGTTCACGATGAAAATGCCGCCCTCATGGGAGGTATTTCAGGTAACGCAGGTTTGTTTGCAACCGCTGAAGATTTAGCGAGATTAATGCAGATGTATATGAACTATGGCGTTTATGAAGGTAAGCGATATCTTTCAGAAGAAAGTGTAAAAGAATTTACAAAGGTACAATATGCTGATAATGAAAATCGTCGCGGCTTAGGCTTTGACAAACCGCTGTTAAATAATGCGACTTTATCGCTAAAGGAAGCTTATCCCGCACCACAGGCAAGTACTGAAAGCTTCGGACATTCAGGGTTCACAGGTACTTTTGTGTGGGCTGACCCAAAAAACCAATTGGTATTTATTTTTCTATCTAACCGGGTATACCCTTCTCGTGATCATCGTAATTTATATAGTCTCAATATTAGAACTGCCTTACATTCGGTGTTTTATGAAGCAGCAATTCAAAAGCCTGATTAGCATTTTTCTTAGTACTTTCACGTTTTAAATATATTTCATGGGTCTCTTGATTTTTTACGCAGTCATTTCGATTTTTTTCTCTTTTCTGTGTTCTATTTTAGAAGCAGTTCTATTAAGTGTTACTCCAACTTTTGTAAATATTAAAAAAAAGGAAGGTAAAGCCTATGCCAATACCCTTGAAGAACTTAAGAAGGATGTTGACAAACCTTTAATTGCCATTTTAACCCTTAATACTGTAGCACATACAGTTGGTGCTATTTTAGTAGGAGTGCAAGCAAAGGTAGCTTACGCCGAAATGTACGGCACCACTACGAGGTCAATTTTGGGCATTGAGTTTACCGAAGATTTAATGGTGGGCGTTGTATCGACCCTGATGACGATTTTAATATTAGTAGCCTCTGAAATAATACCCAAAACTATTGGTGCTACTTATTGGAGAGGTTTGGCAAATTTCACTTCTAAGACCTTAAAAATTATGGTCCTCATTTTAAAATGGACTGGTCTTCTCTGGGTTTTGCAATTATTCACCAAGTTGGTAGGCGGAAAAGGACATCATGGTAGTGTGCTAAGCAGAGATGATTTTAATGCCATGGCTGATATAGCTCATGAAGAAGGCGTTTTTGAAAAATCAGAATCTACAATTATTAAAAACCTACTTCGTTTTGACGAAGTTTTGGCGAAGGATATAATGACCCCTAGAGCCGTGATTAAAATTGCATCCCAAGAAAAAACTATTCAAGACTTTTTTTCTGAAAATCCTAAAATACGTTTTTCACGCATTCCCATCTTTGGTGAAAAAGTAGATAATATTACAGGTTTTGTTTTAAAAGATAATATTCTGGAGGAAATCATTAACGAAAATGGTGAAACTCCTTTAGCTGAAATAAAACGTGAAATACTAATTACGGAACGCAATACTCCAATACCAAATCTTTTTGATACCCTTATCAAAAAGCGAGAACATATTGCTTTAGTGGTCGATGAATACGGTTCTGTGAGCGGTTTGGTAACTATGGAAGATATCATCGAAACACTTTTAGGGCTTGAAATCATGGATGAAAGCGATAGTGTAGCTGATTTACAAGAATTAGCACGAAAAAATTGGGAAAGCCGAGCAAAGCGCGTCGGTATTATTGACAATCAAAAGAAGTAACCCAATGGAAATTGCTCACATAAATACGCCTCTCGGCATTGCTAAACTCGAAGGTGACGAAAGTGGTCTAGTAGCAGTTACCGTATTAGACGAAGTAGCCGATAGTACTAATATTATTCCTGAAGTGTTAGAAGATGCGGCTTATCAATTGCAAGAATATTTTGATGGCAAAAGAGAAACCTTTGATTTGGAACTAAACCCACAGGGTACCGATTTTCAAAAAAGAGTATGGGATGGACTGCTTCAAATTCCATTCGGAAAAACGATCTCGTATTTAGATCTCTCCAAAACCTTAGGTGATGTAAAAGCTATTCGTGCCGTTGCCGCTGCCAACGGAAAGAATCCGTTATGGGTTATCATTCCTTGTCATAGAGTAATTGGAAGCGATGGTTCTTTAACTGGTTATGCCAGCGGATTACATCGTAAAAAATGGTTGTTGGATCATGAGTCTCCTGTGAAGCAACAAAGCTTATTTTAACAATCTTGGCTTTTCTTATGTAGCCTTGAAATGGACAATTTGTTGATTTTAATAAAAGCTAAATTATAAAAATACCGATTCATTCTCTCCGACTGACAAACCACTAAGTCGGTCAATCATATAATTTTAGGACTCATTTTCGAAAACAAGGTACTTTGTCGATAAATTACTGTTTTTACTAGACTGACCCAAGTAGTTTGTTTCTTTGGCGGAAGAGAAAACCGACCGCTGAGTTTGTTTTAAGTTTTTTTCTACTCCCCTTCATATTTTTACAATATCCCTAAATACAGGGAGTTATAGCAAGGCAATACAACATAATTTTGTAATCGAAACTATTCAATAAAAGCTAAAACATGGCCTTTTTTTCCCTTGGTGATTTAACAGGTAAAGCGCAGAGCGCTTTCAAAAGATTTCCGATAACCCTTATTTGGGCCATTTGTGGAACACTCTTTACTATTTGGGTTGTCGATTCGCCAAGAGGCACAGACATCGACAATCGAACGAATATTATACTCACTTTTATTCTTGGGGTCAGCTGGCTCATCGGCGCTCAGTTTTTCGTGGAGCAACTAAAGAACCCAAAAAAAGCCTTTTGGCTAAAGCCCGTTCTTGTTGTACTCTTAGTTCTTTTCTACTGGCATTTACCCGAAGTGGATACATTCGATGATAATCCAATTTATCTAGTTCGGTTTTTCCTTTTTCTCATTGCGGGGCATTTATTCGTGCTATTTGCACCTTTTTTGTTCAAATGGAATAAAAACGCATACTGGAATTACTTGAAATCTGCCGGATTTGCAATCGTACGCAGCGCTTTTTTCTCGGGTGTACTCTACCTAGGCCTAGTATTGGCCCTTTTTGCCATTGATGCTTTGTTCAACGTTCATGTGAACGGAGACGTTTATTTTCAATTGTTCTTGTTTTGTTTGGGAGTTGTAAATACTTGGATTTACCTCTCCGATTTCCCTAGAAACATTCATCAACAGCAAGAAATCGAATTCAATAAAGCGTTGGAAGTCTTCGTGAAATATATTTTGATTCCGCTGGTCATGCTATACCTGGTCATTCTTTACGCGTATAGCTTAAAAATCTTAGTGCAATGGGAACTCCCAAAAGGCTGGGTCTCTTATTTAGTGACCGCTTTAGCTTTCTTGGGCTTGACGGTGCAGGTGATCATCAATCCTGTTCAAAAATCGGTAAAGGCTTGGACTATCAATCGATTCTATCCTTGGTTTTATGCTTTAATGCTACCCTTACTGATACTTTTGTTCGTAGCAATTTTCAGACGTGTGGCCGACTATGGCATCACCGAAAATCGTTATTTCGTGATGGTTTTGGCCTTTTGGATTTTGGGAATGACCCTCTACCTCTTGTTCAGCCAGAAAAAAAGTCTCCTAATTTTACCGTTCTCCCTTTTTGTTTTAGCGATACTCGCTTCTTTTGGTTTTTGGAGTGCATCTTCCGTATCCCTAAAAAGCCAAACGAAACAATTTCAAGAAGTATATGAGAACGTGCTGCAAAACAATAAATTGGCTACTTCAGATGAATACGCTCAATTGAGGTCTATTCTAGACTATTTAAACGAAAGGAAGTCAGTCGAAGCCTTGAATACCGTAACAGGAATAGAAATCATGGAAATTTTCAAGGACACCATTACAGACGATGAAAAAAAAGGAATGTATGTGTGGTTCGACAACTATAAAGTTCTAGACTCGCTGGGTATTGCTCTTGCTCCAAATGAAAAGGATAATAACTATAGAAACGGTGATTATTACAATTACTACGCAAATCGTCAACGGCCTCAAAATTATAGTATTGATGAATACCAAAGCCTTAATGTGTTTTCAATTGACGATTACTACAGTAAAAAAATTACAATTGCAGATTATGTCATTGGCTATGATAAAGAGAATAATTTTCTCTGTTTGCTTTCGCCAAAAGACAGCACAACGTTAATGGAGATTCAACTAAGGCCTAAGCTAATTGATATCAGTAAAAGGGGAACCAACCTATACGATATAGATCCTAAAGAAATGGTTATAGATGTTGAAACAGATTCTATTTCAGCTAAAATGGTGTTTGAAGAACTTGACTTCTTCAAAAAGCAAGATTCATTACACTTGAACCATGCAAGAATTTTTCTTTTCCTAAAAGCGAAGTAATGCAGTCAACGGCTAAAATCAAAACAATTGGACCATTTGCTACTAAGAGCAAGTTACAAGTGATCAACTACGTTCATAACTCTCATTACTTCCCTCAAGTTGGTATTATTGAACAGCACAAATTTGTCGATATCATGACCTGATGATCTCGCGAGAACCTCAATGATATAGATGCCAGGCTTTTCAAATACAAAAAAATTTCATTAACGTTATTGATGTAGATTAAAGAGTTCCAACTAAAATTCAGATCATTACAGCTACTGAAAATCTTTAACCAGTTATTTCGACCAACTACCTTTTCTTCATCACATTTATCGGGAAATGAACCTATTATCTATAATCAGTACATCTATTTTGTTATATTTAAAATATAAACACAGACCATGTTAGATAGAATAAATCTCGAACATATCCTGTTTTTGGATATTGAAACGGTCCCAGAAAATGCTGGTTTCGACGAACTTAATGATGAGAAAAAATCGCTGTGGGACCAAAAATCAAAATATCAAAGAAAGGACGAATTTACTGCGGAAGAATTTTATGAAAGGGCTGGTATTTGGGCTGAATTCGGAAAGATTATCTGTATCTCTGTAGGCTATTTTAATTTTAATGGAGATACCAGAACCTTTCGAACCACGAGTTTTCATGGCGAAGAGTCTAAATTACTGAAAGAATTTAAAAATCTAATGATTACCCATTTTAGTAGTTCTAAACATCTTTTATGTGGGCATAATGCAAAAGAATTCGATTTTCCTTATATCGCTAGACGAATGATTATACACGGTATTGAGCTTCCATATAAGCTCAATCTTTTTGGTAAAAAACCATGGGAAATTTCACATCTAGATACCATGGAACTATGGAAATTTGGTGATTATAAACACTTCACATCTTTGAAGTTACTTGCAAATATATTGGGTATTCCTTCTCCAAAAGACGATATAGATGGCAGCCAAGTGCGTCAAGTATATTACGAAGAAAAGAACCTTGACAGAATCATTACCTATTGTGAAAAAGATGTAGTTACAACAGCCCAGGTTTTTTTAAGACTAAGAAATGAAGAATTGTTAGATGCCTCGGCAATTAAAAATATCTAATTTTATTCATTACACAACACTTCGCACGCCAGTCATTTTCTTATATTTACCAACTTATAATTTGAATCTTTTATGAAATATATTATTTGCTTAGCCTTGGTTTTAGTTAGTATTTCTTGTGGAAACGACAATGAAGAACAGGTAAATTATACCGCTCAAAACGAAGAAGAAATCACGACGTATATTGCTGAAAATAATTTGACTGCCCAACGAAGTAGTAGTGGGCTATATTATATAATTGATACCCCAGGAACTGGAGTACAACCCAACACAAACTCAAATGTTACGGTCGCATATAAAGGATACTTTACAAATCAATCGGTTTTTGATGAAAGTAATTCGGACGGTATTTCATTTAGCCTACAGCAAGTCATCAAAGGGTGGACAGAGGGTATCACTTATTTTAAAGAAGGAGGTAGCGGTGTATTACTCGTACCATCGCATTTAGGGTATGGTTCTTCTGGCAGAGGAAATATTCCTGGTGGGGCAGTACTTATTTTTGATGTAAGCCTTATTTCAGTAAACTAACCATTACCTCGATATCTATTCGTTATACTTTAATTGTATATATACTGGAAAGTGATCGCTATATCCTCCAATATATTTGCGCCCAACATATGTGCGAAAAGGATTTCCTTTGTATTTTCCTTTAAATTCTGTGAGAAAACCTTCATCAAAAATATTAGCATGTGCAAAACTATGTGTGCCTTTTTCGTAATTAATAAAATTATGAGTTACCATAATTTGATCGAA
>ENA-ORXM01003839-ORXM01003839.1-marine-metagenome-genome-assembly--contig:-NODE-3839-length-14208-cov-4.219022_pt1 | contig 14208 bp, 11 predicted proteins | sample MGYA00237867_ERZ511480 | MGnify/ENA primary metagenome ERZ511480 (study PRJEB26309, sample SAMN06266103) | marine metagenome | isolation source: Algal blade | place: United Kingdom:Sidmouth, United...
ATTGACAACGGATTGGGCAATAAACAATCAAGTAAATTTTTTGGCTACTACTACCCTTGGGGTGATTTTAGTTTAGAATCCTCTCTTAAAGCACACGGTTTTCATCATAATGATATTACCGATGTATTTATGACGCATTTACATTTTGATCACTGTGGGGGCAGTATACAATGGAATAAAGATAAAACAGGTTACGAACCCGCTTTTAAAAACGCACATTTTTGGAGTAATCAAGATCATTGGAAATGGGCAACAGAACCCAATAAACGAGAACGCGCTTCATTTTTAAGAGAAAACATTATACCTATAAAAGCCAGTGGGCAATTAAAATTTACAGCGCTTCCAAATGAAAAAATACTTAAAAATTCTGCATTAGGTTTTGATATTTTTTTTGCTAACGGACATACGGATAAACAAATGATTCCGCTTATTAAATATCAAGATAAAACCATTGCTTTTATGGCAGATTTATTGCCAACCGTTGGACATTTACCACTTCCGTATGTTATGGGTTACGACACAAGGCCATTATTAACACTAGACGAGAAAGATGATTTTCTAAATATGGCTGCGGAACATAATTTCTACTTATTTTTGGAACATGATGCACATCATGAAATTATTACTGTTCAAAAAACGGAAAAAGGTGTGAGATTAAAAGGTGTTTACGCGACCAACGATATATTCAAATAAATTTATAAATGACTAATTCAAAACAATTTCATGAGAACAATTAAATTAATAACAACGTCTGCTTTTTTAGCAGTTTTATTTCTTGGTTGCGGAGGTACCGCTGCTATTTTATCAACACCCGTTGAAAATATTGACACTTCACCATTAAAAGTTTCAGAACTTACTGAAGCAGAAAGCCACAATTGGGGACATTTAGATTTGGTAAAAGATACCATACCGGGCATGAGTGTTGATAAAGCTTATGCTGAAATTATTAAAAATAAAAAAGGTAAAAAAGTTATTGTAGCTGTTATTGATTCTGGGATTGATATAGACCATGAAGATTTGAATGACGTGATTTGGACAAATAAAGGTGAAATTCCCAACAATGGAAAAGACGATGATAAAAATGGTTATGTAGATGATGTACACGGTTGGAATTTTTTAGGCGATGGCTATGATGAACAATTAGAGTTTGTTAGAATTTTGGCAAGTGGTAATACTAGTCATCCAGATTATGCCAAAGCTAAGGCTGAATATGAAACTGAGTATCAAAAATGGTTAGAGAGAAAAACGCAATACGATCAAATTTATCAGCAAATAAAAACTTCAGATGAAACTTTAACTACACATTTTGGTAAAAAGGATTATACTAAAAAAGAAGTTGCTGGAATTAAAACAGAAGATAAAACTTTAGCTCAAGCCCAACAAGTTGCAAATTACATGTTTAGTAACGGTATGGACTCTATGGCAGACGCTTTAAAAGAAATTAAAGGAGGTTTGGAAAGTATTAATGATCGTTTAAACGTAAACTTAAACAAAGAGTTAAAAGGGCGAGTTACAGGTGATAACCCTGATGATATGTCAACTAAATTTTACGGAAATGGGAATGTAAAACCTGTAAAGAAAACAGAAAGTCATGGTACACACGTAGCAGGAATTATTGCTGCAGAACGTAACAACGGAAAAGGCGCAAATGGTGTTGCAAATAATGTTGAAATTATGAGTGTTAGAGCGGTACCCAATGGAGATGAGTATGATAAGGATGTGGCTTTAGCTATTCGTTATGCTGTAGATAATGGAGCAAAAGTTATAAATGGAAGTTTTGGTAAAAGTTATTCAACACATAGTGATTGGGTTCGTGATGCTATCGCTTACGCAGGCCAAAAAGATGTTGTTTTTGTTCACGCTGCTGGAAACGATAGTAAAGATGTTGATAAAAAGCCTAATTATCCAGATGATAATGTAAATGGTAAAGAAGTATCAAACACTTATATAAGAGTTGGTGCTTTAGCTCCAAAATATGGATCTGGTATGGTTGCTGGATTTTCTAACTACGGAAAACAAAATGTAGATGTTTTTGCTCCAGGTGCAAGTGTGTATTCTACAACTCCAGAAAATGAATATGATACAAAAGGAGGTACATCAATGGCTGCTCCTGGAGTTGCTGGAATAGCTGCTTTAATACGCTCTTATTATCCAAATTTAAGTGCCGCACAAGTAAAACAAATTATTATGGATTCTGGCTTACCTATAAAAACTAAAGTTATTGTTGGAGGAAATTCAGAAGATATAAGAGCGTTTTCAGAATTAAGCAAATCTGCTAAAATGGCAAATACTTACAACGCTTTAATTATGGCGGCTTCAATGTCTAAATAATAATATAATAGAAGCGGTTCCTCTATTCATTTTAAGGGAGAAACTGCTTCTATTCAATCGAAAGATAGGAAGGCTAAAGTATAAAACCTTTCAACTTCAAGCATACATTTAAATTTAAATTTTTATGAATCGTTTCTTTATTTCAATCCTTTTTATAGCACTATTATTCTCATGTAATAGCTCTAAACATGTCATGGATTCAACACAACATAAACTTAAAACGTCTTCAACAAGTTCAACGTGTGAATATTGGCAACAACATGTTAATTATAAGATGGATATTGATATGGATATAAATACCTATCAATATAAAGGAAAGCAGAAATTGGTATACACTAATAATTCGCCCGATATTTTAAATAAAGTATTTTACCATTTATACTTTAACGCCTTTCAACCAGGAAGTGAAATGGATGTAAGATCGCTTACTATTGCAGATCCAGATTCTAGGGTTGGCGATAGAATTAGTAATTTGAAACCTAATGAAATTGGATATATCAAAGTAAATTCACTAAAACAAAACGGTATTGCAATAAATCATGAAACAGTTGGTACAGTTTTAGAAGTCGCGTTAACAAAACCAATTCAACCAGGAGAAAGCGTTACTTTCGATATGATTTTTAACGCTCAAGTACCAGTACAAATTCGTCGTTCTGGAAGAAATAATAAAGAAGGTGTAGCATTATCCATGACACAATGGTACCCAAAAATAGCAGAATACGATTTTGAAGGCTGGCATGCAGACCCATATATTGGTCGCGAATTTCATAGTGTTTGGGGTGATTTTGATGTAAAATTAACCATCGATAAAAATTACATTGTTGGTGGTACAGGTTATTTACAGACGGATACTGAAGTAAAAGGGAGTAAAAAAACACTTCATTTTAAAGCTCCAAATGTTCATGATTTTGCATGGGCGGCAGATCTAGATTATATTCATGATACAAAGCAAGTTCCTAACGGTCCTCTTTTAAACTTTTATTACAAAAACAATTTAAGTGTTGAAAATAAAGCAAACTGGAAAAAAATGCAACCTAAAGTTGTGGAGTTAATGCAGTATTTTTCAGAACATATAGGTAAATATCCCTATAACCAATATTCAATAATACAAGGTGGTGATGGCGGTATGGAATATGCTATGAGCACACTAATTACTGGTGATAGAAGTTACGGAAGTTTAGTGGGTGTTACAGCACATGAAATGGCACATACCTGGTTTCAGTTTTTATTGGCATCAAATGAAGCGAAACACGAGTGGATGGACGAAGGTTTCACCACCTATATAAGTAATTGGGCTATGAATGATATTTTTGATGAAGGTAAAACAAACCCAAATGAAAACTCTTATAAAGGCTATTTGTATTTAGCAACATCTGGTAAAGAACAGCCACTTACTACTCATGCAGACCGTTATACGTTTAATCAAGCTTATAGCATTTCTGCTTACAGTAAAGGATCTGTGTTTTTAGCACAATTAGGCTATATTATTGGTGAGGATAATCTTAAAAAAACTATTAAAAAATATTTTACAGATTTCGCTTTTAAGCACCCAAAACCTTTAGATATTATTAGAACTGCGGAAAAAATGTCTGGTTTAGAATTAGACTGGTATTTAATAGATTTTGCACAAACTACAAATACTATTGATTATGGTATAAAATCTGTTGAAGGCAAATCTATTACTTTAGAGCGTATTGGGATTATGCCAATGCCTATTGATGTTTCGGTAACATATATTGATGGCTCAACTGAAGATTTTTACATCCCACTACAAATGATGCGTGGTGAAAAACCAACATCAGCACTAATTATTAATGATTGGGCTTGGGCATATCCAACTTATACTTTTGAGGTTTCTAAAGCTGTGAAATCTGTTGAGATTGATCCTTCGGGTTTGATGGCAGATGTTAATATGACTAATAATAAAAAGTAATACTATTGTTCTATAAAATTAAAAATTGCATTTTGACAATTTAGGAAAAATAAATACTGGATAATAATTATACTTTTTATCTCTAGTTTTTACTTTTATTGAGAAACTACGTATTGGATTTGAAAATCCAAATATTTGTAAGCATTTACATTCGTGCAGATTTCTATTACAAATAATTTATTTCAATAAAATATTCTGGTTTAAAAATACTGTATAATGAGATAAAAAAGGAGCAGTAATACGAATCAATGTTTTATGGGAAAAACTCTGTTTTTTTACCAAATAAAGAAAGCCGAACTAAATAAAAATAAATTGATAATTAAAAAACAGAGGAGAAATAATAACATTTGAATTAAATGAAATTCTGAAATCTGATACACAGAAACTGAATGAAATAATAACGAAAATTATTATTTCTAACACCAGTAACCGTTGCACAACACATCAATAAAAACGCATAAAAATAAATAAATACCTGTTTTAAATCGTTTTTAGTTTTTATAAATTCTTGATTTTGTTTAAATTATATGATTCTTAAATCCAATTATTTTTGATGATTTTATTAAAATCTAAACTTAAAATAAAAAAAAACAGGTTAAAAAAGGAATTGAATGACTGGTGAAATAAATATCTCTGAAATATTAAAAGGAATGACTCCTAAATTGAATGTAGGAGAATATGTTTTTTCTACTGTAAAAGATTTAAATAAGATTAACAGAAATGATACAGTTTGTGAATTCCAAGAAATGGAGGGAACAACTATTGTTATTGAGAAAAATAAAGCAGACGAACTGAATTTAAGTTATGATTATATTGCCTCTTGGATTACTCTTATGATTCACTCATCCTTAGATGCAGTGGGTTTTACAGCAATATTTTCAACAGAATTAGCAAAAAATAATATTAGTTGTAATGTCATTGCTGGATATTATCACGACCATATTTTCGTTAATAAAAAAGACTCAGAAAAAGCAATTAAAGTTTTAAATCAATTATCTAAAAATAAACACTAAAACCAATTGCCTACATGCGGTATTAACTAATAAAATACAAGTAAATTTTTATAATTAAAATACTTACTAAATAAAAGCTCTAAAAACAGAAATATTAATACCGCCCTTAAAGCTTTTAAAATGCCAAAACCATGGATTAGAAAAAAAAGCAAAAAAAGTATTCGTAAATAACATAAGTCTATTAATTTTAAAAAACATATCTAAAAACCACTGGTTAGTGGTTTTTATATTTTATTACCTTTGGCAGATAAAACAAACCACTTGAATTTCACCTTCAACAAAAAAGAAAAGCTTAAAAGTAAAAAGCTAATAGACCAGTTATTTACTGAGGGTCAATCGGTTTCAGCATATCCTTTACGGTTGGTTTATTTACGCACAACTTTTGCAGATAATATCGTTGCAAAAACAGGGGTTTCTGTAAGTAAGCGAAACTTTAAAACAGCTGTAGATAGGAATAGGATAAAGCGTTTGCTAAGAGAGGCTTACCGATTAAATAAATCGGACTTTATTAACAATTTAAAAACACCACATGCGTTTATGGTTTTGTACATTGGCAAAGATAAACCTACTTTAGTCCAAGTAGAAACCAAAATGAAAGCTTTGTTTGAGAAGTTTTCTAGCAAAATTTCTGAAAAATAAATAAAAATGAAAAACATTCTAAAAAAGAAAATCATAATTCCAATACTAGCAGGTGTTCTGTTTTTTTCAACTACCGCTTTTAAAAATGATTTTTTTGAAATTGCTAAACAAATTGAAATTTTTACCACATTGTTTAAAGAATTAAATATGAATTATGTGGATGAAACTAATCCTGCAGATTTAATGGATACCGCCATAAAAAGTATGCTTGCAGATTTAGATCCATACACAAACTTTATGAACGAACAAGATGTTGAAGCTGCTAGAATTAATAATACGGGCGATTACACTGGTATTGGTGCAAAAATAAAGACTTTAAAAGACAAATTAGTAGTAGTTGAACCATATAAGGATTATCCAGCAGATAAAGCTGGTTTAAAGGCTGGTGATGAAATTACGAAAGTAGGAAACATTGTGATCGAAGATTATGATGACCATGCTGGTGATTTGTTAAGAGGTGCCTCAGACGCTTCAGTAATAGTAACATACAAACGCCAAGGAAAAACACAAACCGCCACTATAAAACGTGCGGAAGTTGAAATTAAAGCAGTACCTCACTTCTCTTTAATAGATGACAAAACAGGCTATATTGTTTTAAGCAAATTTAGCAGAAAAGCGCATGCTGAAACTAGTTATGCTTTACGCGATTTAAAAGCGCAAGGTGCAAAACGTATTATTTTAGATTTACGAGGCAACCCAGGCGGTTTACTTAACGAAGCTATTAAAATTGTGAATCTTTTTGTTCCTAAAGGACAGTTGATAGTAACCACAAAATCTAAAGTAAAAAAATATAACAGAACATATATCACTAATAACGATCCTATTGATACAGAAATTCCTTTAGTTATTTTATTAGACGGAAGAAGCGCATCGGCTAGTGAGATTGTTTCTGGATCATTACAAGATCTAGACCGTGCCGTAATTGTAGGTTCTAGAAGTTTTGGAAAAGGACTTGTACAGCGCCCAAAATTATTAACTTATGGTACACAGGTAAAAATAACCATTTCAAGATATTATACGCCTTCTGGTAGATGTATTCAGGCTTTAGATTATTGGAATAGAAATGATAAAGGTGAAGCTGTTAAAGTAAAACAAGAAAATTATAATGCCTTTAAAACTAAAAATGGACGACAGGTTTTTGATGGTGGTGGTGTGTTTCCTGATGCGCAAGTGGGTGCTTATAAAATTTCACCAATTACAACAGCTATCGTTAACAACGATTTAATTTTTGACTTTGCTACCAAATATTATTACGATCATTCGTTTAACGATATAAACACTTTAAAACTTACCGATACAGACTTTTCAGAATTTAAAAAGTATTTAAGTACAAATAACTTTTCATTTGAAACGGATACAGAAAAAGCCCTAAAAAAAGCGTTTGAAACCGCTAAAGAAGAAGAATTGAATGATGATATTGAAAGTGATTTTAATACCTTAATTTCTAACCTAAATACTTCAAAAACCAAGGTTATAGATGAAAATAAAGATTATTTAATGGAATTATTAACTAAAGATATCGTTAAACGTTATGTATACAGAGAAGGTTTATATGAATATTTAGAAACACATGATCCAGAAATTAAGAAAGCAACCGAAATAATTAGCAACTCTTCAACCTACAATGGATATTTAAAATAATAGTTGAAAGCCTATATTTATTGGCTTCTGCCACGGTTTTAGATTTAAAATAGTATATTTATACTCTATTCAATACCCTATTATGAATAAATTATTGGTATTAATATTAATTACTTTTAGTAGTGTTTTTGCTTTTTCTCAAAAAGAATTAACACAGGAAGTTTATTTTGATACTGATAAATATGATGTTCCTAACACGGAAAAAAACCGATTATTATTATTTATTTCTAAGTTGAACGATATTAACATTGAGTCCATTTCCATATTTGGTTTTTGTGATGATCGAGGAGCTAATACTTATAATTTAATGCTCTCTCAACAGCGTGCAGATGCTATTAAAGCTATTTTTGCTAATAATGAAATAAGCGAAAATTTAATAACAAATGTAGATGGTAAAGGTGAAATACTCCTAAAAATAGTGGAAGAAAAAAACCTTTTAAATATAAGAGGCTTAAACCGTAAAGTTGAAATTATTGTAAAACCAATACCTCCAAAGCCCGAGGTAAAAAAGGTTATAGACACAATTACCGAACCTAAAAAAGCTAAAGAGAAAAACGTTATAGATCTTATTAAAGATGGAGCAAAAGGAGATAAAATTTTATTTAAAAACATTTTATTTAAAACAGGCTATCCAACAGTTACACCAAGTTCAAAAAAAACTTTAGAAATTATTGCAAAAGCCCTTTTAAATCGTGATGATATTTATTTTACCATTCAAGGCCATGTGTGTTGTACTCAATTTTCTAGAGATGCAATGAATAGAAAAAATAAAAAAAGAAATTTATCTGAAGCCAGAGCTAAATATGTTTATGATTATTTTTTAAAAAAAGGGATTAATAAAAAACGTATGAGACATGTTGGTATGCGAAGAAAGTTTCCGCTAGGTGGCGATCCACAATTTGATAGACGGGTAGAAATACTTATCACCTACGTTGGTGAACAAGCTAACTAAATTTCGATGTACACCAAAACTAAGTTTTTAATCATTAGTTTCTGTTTGGTTTCCTTTTACAGCTTATGCCAAAACACTTTTGTTCCTGATAATAATTTTGAGCAAGCTTTAATAGACTTGGGTCTTGATACGCCGCCTTTAGATGGTAATGTTTTAACTTCGAACATTAGCGGTATTACAGATTTAGAAATTCCAAATAGAAATATATCGGATTTAACAGGTATTGAAGATTTTATAAGTTTAACTAATTTAGATTGTTCTGATAACCAATTAACAGTTTTAAACGTATCTAAAAACACGAATTTAATAGCGCTTTATTGTAGCGACAATCAATTAATAAATTTAGAGGTTACTGCTCTTCGAAACCTAGTTAGGTTTTGGTGCTTTAGCAATCAATTATTAAATCTTAATGTATCTCAAAATCCGGATCTAATTTCTTTGCGTTGTGAAAATAATTTTTTAACAAATCTTGATACTTCTAATAATCCCAACTTAATTATATTGATTTGTGAACGAAACCAATTGTCTGCGATTGATGTTTCAAAAAATACTGGCTTACGCAGATTTCAATGTGGTAATAATAACTTATCGAGCTTAAATATTATTGCAAATACAAATCTATCTTACCTGTCGTGTGAGCAAAACCAAATAACGTCTTTAAATCTTTCAGATAACAATCAATTAGCCTTTTTACATTGTTTTGATAATAAAATTTCAACATTAAACTTAACAAGAAACCCCGACTTAACCGATTTAAATTGTAGTAATAATGAATTATGTTCCTTGAATTTAAGAAATGAAAATAATACCAATATTACAGCTATTAATTTCGATTTAAATCCTAATTTAAATTGTGTTGTTGTTGATAATTCTTCTGGAAATCATTCAACATGGATCCCAACATCATTTTCAAATTACGTAAATTCACCTAAAGGTTGTAGTGATTTTGTTCCAGTTGATATATTAAAAAATGTAATTGGAACTAGTTACACGTTACCAACTTTAAGCAATGGTAATTATTTTACTGAATCTGGTGGCCAAGGCGTGGCTTTAAATTCAGGAACTGTTATAAATACAACACAAACCATTTATATTTTTAATAAAATAGTTTGTAACAGTAATGAAAGTCGTTTTATAGTTTTCATAAATAATGAAGATTATTTTATCCCAAAATATTTTACACCTAATAATGATGGAACTAACGATGTTTGGCAAGTTTATGACAGACTAAACCTTATAAACAAAATTTATATTTATAACCGCCATGGTAAGCTTATTGAGTTTTTACCAAGTACTACTGCCACTTGGGATGGTACTTTTAATGGAAAATTACTTAATAGTGATAGTTATTGGTATGAAATTATTTTAAACTCTAATGAAGTTTTACGGGGTTATTTTGCATTAAAACGCTAACTATTTTTTTATCATCGCAATGTGCGGAATATTATCTTCAAGATACCCCTCGCCTACTTCTTTAAATCCTAAATTATTATAGAATTTTTTTAAATATATTTGTGCTGAAATTTTTATAGTAGTTTCGTTAAAATAAGTTTTTATTGCTTCCGCGGAAGCGTTCATAATATCAAAACCATGTTTGTGTTGTCTTTGATTTTTAGCGACTACTACCCTACCTATACTAGAAAATTCAAAATAATCGCCTGGTTTAAAAATACGTGTGTAAGCCACAATTTTCTTGTTTTTAGTACCTAAAACATGAAGTGATTTTTCATCTTTACCATCCAAATCTTGATATACACAATCTTGCTCTACAACAAACACTTCACTACGCAGTTGGAGCAAATTGTATAACTCGTTTGTTGTGAGTGCATCAAAAGATTTAATTTTAATTTCCAACATATTTTAATCTTGTACAATAATATCCTTAGCGTCATCTTTACCAAATTCTGGCTGAATATTTATATGATTAATATCGTATTTATGAAGCACATAATCTTCAATTTTACGTAAAATAATTTCAAATTCAGATAAAGTGATATTTTTACTAAAATCGATATGTGCTTCAAAGTGAGTTTCATCTTCATTTAATTGCCAAACATGTACATGATGTACATTTTCAATACTATCAAAAGCATTAATTTCTTCAACAATTTTTTTTACTGGAATGGTATCTGGAGTAAATAACATGAGTATTTTAGTTGAGTTTTTTAATAAATCAAAACCCATCCAAATTAAATATAATGCTATGGCAAATGTAAGTACACTATCTACCCAAAAGAGTTGATAATGTTTCATAAGTAACCCCCCTATTAAAACCGCAACACTAGCCATCATATCTGTTAATAGATGTAAATATGCACTTTTCATATTCATATTAGATTCAGAATCCTTTTTAAGTAAAAGCACAGAAAAACCATTTCCTAAAATAGCAATTCCAGAAAGCCAAATCACTAAATTGGATTCAATTTCCTGTGGGTTTTGAAAACGTTCTATAGCTTCAATAATTAATAAAACAGCTACTATAATTAAGGTTGCCGCATTAATAAAAGCAGCTAATATTTCAGCACGTTTATAGCCAAATGTTTTTTGAAAAGAAGCTTTCTTCTTAGTTAAATTATTAGCGATAAAACTTATAATAAGTGAAATAACATCACTAAAATTATGCAATGCATCACTTAAAAGTGCCAAACTCCCAGACATTAAACCACCTACAACTTGAGCAACTGTAATAACAATATTTAATAAGATAGATATGAAAAGATTACGACCTTTTAAGTCGCCATGATCATGATGAGAATGACTATGAGAATGGTTGTAACCCATTTAGCAATTTAGTGGAATTTTATTTATTCTATTTTGATGGCGCCCACCTTCAAATTTTGTATTTAAAAACGTCTCTACCATTATTAATACCTGTGGAATGGCGGTAAATCGTGCAGGAACACATAAAATATTTGCGTTATTATGTTGTCTTATTAACTCAACTATTTCATTATTCCAACATAAACCTGCACGTATTTTTTGATGCTTATTTGCCGTCATTGCTACACCATTAGCACTCCCACAAATTAAAATACCATAAGTAGCTTTATTAGTTTCAACATCTTTAGCAACTGGATGTACAAAATCTGCATAATCCACACTATCATTAGCATCGGTCCCGTAGTTAATAACAGTAATACCTTTTGACTCTAATAGTGTTTTAATCGCAAATTTATATTCTGTTCCAGCGTGATCGTTTCCTATGGAGATTGTCATGATTCAATTATTATTATTTACACCCCAAAGTTAATAATAACTTATAAGTATGAATAACTTAAAACACCTTACTTATTCATTTTTTTAATTTTGATGATTCCATTTAATAATAGTGTTTATAGTTGCTGTTAATAACTATACCTTTTAATAATGACTACTTGTTAATATCTAACCATGGTTTATTATAACTTTTATTAGGTTTATCAATTTAATTTTCCAATCAAAAACGGGAATTTAATATGCTAATTAGTTAGCATAATTTTTTAGTGAAGTTATATGTGTAGAATGCATGGTTATGAGTTATAAAAAAAGTAATACTTATTAAAAATTGTTGTTAATATAGGTTACTAACAATTGTTAATATAAAACATAAATAGCTTTAAGATAAAGGAGTTAACCCTTTAAAATATGTTCACTTCCTATCAACAACATTCAATAACATATATATCAAAGAAAAGGGTAATAAAGTTATACCGCTATTCACAAGCTATAATAACCACCATTTATTTTTTTAATTTTAAAAGAAAAACTGATTATATTATATTTAATGTGGATAACTATAAATTTATTTACATTTTAGAATTTTTTTTAGAAAATTAAATTATATTATGTCTTTAATCCTTTTATTTGTAAAATGTTTAATTAATTCTCGAATTTAAAATGAAAAATTTTTTACTTTATTTATTATTCGTTCCCTTATTCTCTTTCTCTCAAGAACAAATTGGTTTTGATATTAATGGTGAAGCAAGTGGCGATAAATCAGGTACTTCTTTATGCTTATCTGCAGACGGTAGTATCGTAGCAATTGGTGCACCAGATACTCAAAGTGGTTCATTTGCGCATTCAGGTCAAGTACGTATTTTTAAAAATGTATCTAATAGTTGGAAACAAATAGGTAAAGATATTAATGGTACGGGAAATACAGATCGTTCCGGAACTTCTGTTAGTTTATCTGATGATGGTAATATTGTTGCTATTGGCGCATATGGAAATAAAGATAATGGATTATCTTCTGGACATGTTCGGATTTTTGAAAATAAATCTGGTGTATGGACCCAACTTGGTAATAGTATTAACGGAGAAGCTGAAAGTGACTTTTTTGGCATTAAAGTAAGTATTTCAGGAAACGGAAAAATAGTTGCTATTGGTGCAACCAGGAATGATGGAAATGGAGAGGATTCTGGACATGTACGTGTGTTTGAAAATAATTTAGGTATTTGGAAGCAAATAGGTAAATCTATTAATGGAGCTTTTGAAGGTGATGAATCTGGATCTATGTTATCTTTATCTTCAGATGGAAAGGTATTGGCAATTGGCTCTATTTTGAATAATGGAAATGGTATTGAATCTGGTCATGTACGTATTTTTAAATATGATTCAAGAACTTGGAATCAAATAGGAAAAGATATTAATGGAGAAGCTGCATATGATAATTTTGGAGGTGCTATTAGTTTATCTTCCGATGGAAAAATTTTAGCTATTGGTGCTATTAATAACGATGGAAATGGAGATAGATCTGGACATGTACGTGTTTTTGAAAACAAATCAGACACTTGGGAACAAATAGGTAATGATATTGATGGCGAAAACATTAGAGACAGATCTGGAGCATCCGTTAGTTTGTCTTCTAATGGTAATATTATTGCTATTGGAGCTATAAAAAATAATGATTCAGGAATATTTGCTGGACATGTTCGTATTTTTAAGAATAATAATGGAAAGTGGATTAAATTAGGAAAAGATATTGATGGTGAAGATAGAGCTGATGGTTCAGGTTCTTCGGTGAGTATATCTTCCGATGGAAATATTCTTGCTATTGGAGCTCCTTTAAATGATGCTAGAGGAGAAAATTCAGGTCATGTTCGTGTATATGATGTAAGTATTCCAGCTTTATCAACTAACAGCCTCAATAAGGAATACTTTTCTTACTATCCAAATCCTGTAAAAAATGAATTAAACCTTAATTTAAATACTGGTTTAAGGTTAAAACAAGTTAATATTTACAATATCCAAAGCCAATATTTATATTCTGTAAAAACATCAAAAATAGATATTACAAATTTACCAAGTGGTATGTATTTTTTTGAAGTAGAAACCAATCAAGGTAAATCTTCTAAAAAAATAGTTATAGAATAATATAAAATTTTAATTTTATTAAAGAGGCTTACATTAATTTGTGAGCCTTTTTTGATTGATATTAAAAAGTTATACCGCTATTTAAAAGAAATAGTAATCATGTAAAATATAATGTGCATAACTTTTAATTAACATTAAAAAAATACTATTAAATATTAAAACCCTAACTTTGTAAAATACAAATAGCAAATTCTTCAAATTAGTATGCTATTTAAATAACAAAATTTCTTCCAGATAACTATTCGGAATTCAAGAAATAATAATGATTACAATAATTAAATGAGTAAAAAAAGAAAAGGAAATTCCAAAAAAAATGGCATTTCTAACCTACCAAATACAATCTTAAG
>ENA-ORXM01003841-ORXM01003841.1-marine-metagenome-genome-assembly--contig:-NODE-3841-length-14201-cov-4.106981_pt1 | contig 14201 bp, 18 predicted proteins | sample MGYA00237867_ERZ511480 | MGnify/ENA primary metagenome ERZ511480 (study PRJEB26309, sample SAMN06266103) | marine metagenome | isolation source: Algal blade | place: United Kingdom:Sidmouth, United...
TTTTTTTTCAAGCAGAAGACGGCATACGAGATCACTGTGTGACTGGAGTTCAGACGTGTGCTCTTCCGATCTCGCAGCGGGAGAGGTATGCCCTGCCCTGCGGGTTGTCGAGGCGGTGGGCCATGCCGCGCAGCTCTGCGGTGAAGGCGAGGGGGCCGCGTGTGGTCTCGCCGAGACTGCCCCGGAAGAGCAGGATGCGCTGGGCGGGGTCGGCCCAGTTGACGCGGAAGATGTCGGCTTCGGCGTCGTCGAAGCGGCCCCGCTCCAGATCGGTTTCGGTGATCGCGTCGTCCGATAGCGCGCCGACGACTTCGATATTGTCGGGGGCGAGGCCGGTGGCGGTCTCCAACGCGCCCGCGTCGAGGCCGGAGGACGGGGCGAAGATGAGGCCGTCGAATGTCAGCGAGCGGTCATGGTCGGTGAAGCCGAGGCGGGTGGCGTCTCGCAGGGTGAGCGCCCAGCAATGGCAGAGGGTGGTGACGCCAGTGTCGAGATGGGATTGGAGGGGGGCGGGGATGTGGCGCATGGGAGGGGTCCGATCGAGAGGTCAGCGAGGGGTGGCACCCTCACCCCGGCCCTCTCCCGCAAGCGGGAGAGGGGGCGAAATCTGCGGAGGTCAGATGCGGATTTCGATGATGGGGATGGCGGGGATTTCTCCGGCTTCGAAACCGGCGAGGTTGATGTCGAGGCGGTCGGTGTCGAAGCGGACGGGGGTATCGAATTCGTATCCGGCAGTGATCGCCGCGCCCGGTGGGGGCGGGGTGGCAAAGCTGATGGTGCCGTCCTGCACGGTGACGGGGGTGGGGGTGGCATCGAGGGCCGCCGTGACGGTGTCGGGGACGGGATGCGTGATCGGACGGGTCTCGGCGGCGGGGCCGGAAGTGTAGGTCTTCGTGAGCGGGAAAGTGGTGGTGGTGCCGTCGCCAGTGGCGATGGGCTGGTCTGTCGGGGTCGGGTCGGCGGAGGGCGGGCCGGAGCGATGGTCGGCCCAGTCCTTCCAGCGGAAGCCGTGGAGGCGGCCTCTTCGGGCCTCGAAGAAGGCGATGACGGCGTGGATATCGTCGAGGGAACGGACGCCGTAGCCTGCCTCGTAGCGGCGGCGGGAGAGCGCCCAGGGGGTGTTGCGCTCCTCGTGGCCGCTGGCCAGCGTGACGATGCGGGTGCGGCGCTCGGGGCCTCCGCTGCTGCCGAGGGAGATGTTGGTGGGAAAGCGAATGTCGTGGAAGGCGGGCATGGCAAGGCCTCGGTGCAAGGAGGCCCCGGCTCAAGGCCGGGACAGCGAAAAATCACAAATTGCGCCGTCCCCGGTCCACGGCGCGGGCCAGGGTGGCGGCGACCTGGGTGCGGGAGCGGTGGAAGCTGTCGGCGTCGGGGGTGACGATGGTGACGGTGATGGCCGGGGCACCCTGCCCTCCCGAGGCGACGCCGAGGCGTCCGTCGGGGGTGCGTTGCAGGGGCAGGATCGCCTCGGGACCGGCTTCGCCCATGAGGCCGGTTGCGCCCTGCATGGGAAAGGCAGTGGGGGCAGTGACGATGCCGCCCTTGGCAAAGGCGCGGACTTTTCCGGCGTCGAAGGCGGCTCCTCCGGCGAAGGGCAGGAAGCCGCCGATGGCGCTGCCGAGTGCCCCACTGATCGGGCCGGTCAGGCTGCCGATGGCCTTGGAGGCGACGGAGCGGGAGATGTCGAGCGCGAGGGTCCGGAGGATATCGGAGAGTTTCGCGCCGTCTTCGAGGGCCGATCCGAAGGCGCGGTCGAGGCTGCTGGAAAGGGCGGTGCCGAGGGTCTTTCCGGCCTCGGTGGTGCGGGCGAGTTCGGTACGGGTGGCGCGGGCACTGGTCGCGATTGCGGAGAGGGAGGCGCGGCCCGTGGTGGAAGCGTCGCGGAAGCCGCTGGAAAGGGCCGCGAGGTCGGAGGGAGACGGGGTAAGGGGATCGTCACTTGGCATGGAGACTGTCCGGATAACGGGTGCGCAGGGCGGTGAGAGCGGCTTCATCCATCGGGACGGGGATCGGGCCGTGAAGGGCGCGGGCGGCGGCGGTGAGTTCGCGGGGGGTCATGGACCAGAATACCTGTGGTGAAAGGCGCAGGGTGCCGAAGCCGAACCCCATGAGGGCGGGCCAGTTCATGGGGCCTCGAACGCCGCGTGGAGAAGCGCGGCGGTGATCGTCATGGCCTGGGAGGCGGGACCGTCGAGGCGCATGGCGGCAACCTCGGCGTCGGTCTCGGACCCCCCTGCCCCGCGTAGGCCCGCACCGATGACGGCAATGGCGTCGCGGGCGGAGAGATGGCCGGTCTCGAAACGCTCCGCGAGGGCGACGAGGTCCGGGGTGGCGAGGGTGGATTCGAGGTCGGCCAAGGCACCGAGGGTGAGGCAGAGAATGCGGGGGCGGTCGTCGAGGATGGCCTCGATCTCGCCGCGCTGGGGATTGGGCATGGGGCAGGGTCCAAATATCGTACATGCGGCAAGACCCCTTCCCGACCTCCCCCACAAGGGGGGAGGAGAAGAGTGCGGTCTGCACTGTGGGTTGTCAGGCGGCAGTGAAAGATAATTCTCCGGCGGAGGCGAGGGTGAGGTCGTAGGTCATGGCCCCGTCATGGTCGCCGGAGAATTCCAGCGCGGTAAGCTGGAAAGGGCCTTCGAGGGTGCCGAAATCGGGGAGGATGGCTTGCCAGCGGGCGATTTCGGTATCGAAGAACAGAGCGCGGATGGCGGCGTCGGCGGCGGCATCGGTGAAGAGGCCGGAGCCGGTGAGGGAGGCGGAGCGGATACCGGCTCCGGCCAGCAATTCGCGCCAGCGGCCCGCACTTTCGCGGGTGGTGATGTCGATCGTCTGGGCGTTGAGGGCGATGCGGCTGGCGCGCAGGCCCGCGACGGTGGTGAAGGTGTCGTCGATATCGAGTTTGAGGAGGAGATCGCGCCCTTTCTGGACGGGCATCAGGTATTCCTTTCGGCAAAGAAAAAGCCCCGCCGAAGCGGGGCCAGAACAGGTTTTGAAAGTCGAAAAATAAGACTGCCCGGACACCGACAGGAGCCAGGTCGGTCACTCTATCGCATTACGCGGGTCTTGCGTCAGGCAATGCCCAGAAGCGAGAGAATGAACAGAACGACCACGACGAGGCCGACAAGATAGATGATATTACGCATGATCGTCTCCAGACATCGTTGACTGCCAGGCAAGAGGTCGCCTGATTGGGTTATAGTAACGATTGAAGTCGCCTCGGGAAGCTTTTGTTCCCCTGCGATACACGGAAACGTCAATTTTTCTTTACTATCAGGTCATAGCGGTCGATCAGCAATTCGGTCTCGAGCGCGAAATCGCGCAGGACTTCGGCGGAATCCGGCGCGCCTTCGGATTCGGTGGCGGTCGCGATATCGCGCAGACGGGTCTCGTACCGACGCAGCTGCTCCACGAACTTGTCGTTGATATCGCGGTAGAGGGCGAGTTCGGCTGCGTTCGCGCTGTTCGCGGGAGCCGGAGTGGCGGGTGTGGACGCCCCGAAGGTGGGGATATCGATCTTCGGGGGTTCCGGCGCGGGTGCAGGGGCCGCGAACCATGCCAGAGCCGCCCCGGCCACGAAGGTCGCGACGGGAATGAGCCAGGAAGCGGAATGACGGGCGAAGGGCATGGGGGGTCTCTCTCCTGCATCGAATGCGCGGAGATTAACCGTCGGGATCGTGCTCCACAAGCAGGCGGAAGCGGCAGTCGGCACGGCGCAACCGTCCGCGTGCCTCGCGGCTGGTGCGGGCAGCGAGAAACCGCAGCGACACGACGGTGCCGCCGGTCAGGGTGAGCGGAGTTTCCTCCAGGGCATCGTAGAGCGCGGCCATGGCGGATTTCAGCGCGGCATAGCCCCGGACCGCCGACCAGATACTCAGCACGATCTCATGTTCCGAGCCGCTGGTCGTCTGAGTCGAGAAGGCCGAGATGCTCTCGTCGCCGATGACGAGATAGGTGTCGGGCCGAGCGCCGGAAGAGGGATGCGGCGGGGCGTCGTGGACATGGGGGCCGTCCAGCGCCTCGGTCAACGGTTGATAGGCGAGGAGATGCGTCAGGAGCGCGCGTTGCAACGACAGGGAAAGCTTCATGGTTCGTGTGGTCCCTCCTCGGTAAGGCATGTGAGAAAGCGCCCGCGTCCGTCGCGGTCGAAGACGGCGCGGATGGTGAAGATGCGGGTATCGATGACGAAACGCTGGTCGGGGCGCGGACGCAGCGTGCGGGGGCAGCGGAGCAGGATGCGGTGGGTGATCGTGGCGGTCTCGCGCGCGCCCTCCCATGCTTCCTGCCCCGAGACGGGCATCAGGGCGATCCAGTGATCGGCGACGGGCAGCCAGCCGGGGACCATGCCGCCCGATCCATCGGGGAGTTCGGTCGGGGCCTCCAGCCGCGCGCGGCGGCGGAGGAGCGGGAGGCTTCGCATAGGCATCTCCGGTATTGAAAGCGGGTCTTAAGGTCGATGCGATACCGTGCGCCCCGGTAACGGGGGGGGCGGACATGGCGGTAGCGGATTTCGGGAAGGCTGACGGGCGGATCGTGCCGGTGGAAGGCGAACGGCGCATGGAATTGGCCGAAACGACACGGATTCCGCAGGATATCCGCGACCTGCTGGATGGAGATCAGGTGATGCGGCTGGCAGAGTTGCTGGCGCGGGCCGATCCGGCGCGGCATAGGGTGGCGTATCGCGTCAGTTCACGCCTGCTCGGCAAACGGTTCTACGTGGCCCTGTTCGCGGGGATCGAGAAGCGGTGTCCGGGCCGGGTGAAGGATGCCGGGGAGAAGCGGTGGTTGCTGCGCCTGATGATGGATGCGGCGCTGTTCGGCTGGGCGATGCTGTGCGCGGTGGCGTTCGTGCTGGGGTTTGCGGTGGTCGGCGCGTATCTGCTGAAATCGGGGATGGGGATCGATCTGTTCGAGGATCATTTCATCCTGCACGACCTGTTCTTCGACTGACTGTTCCCTATGACAGCCTGATCGGCCTGTGCGGTGCCAGAAGGCTGCCGACGCCGAAGGGGAGCGGGGTGCGGGTGTCGGTGGTAGCCTCGCGGTTCTCGTAGAAATGAGCGGCGAGGAGGGTGACGGCGTGGCGCAGGTCGTCGGGGATGGCCTCCGCCGTACTGCCGTATCCGACGGTGAAATCGACTTCGAAATGACCGTCCGGCGGGAGGGCCGGGATCGGCCTGCCCACGATGCAGGGGCGGGGATGGCCGTGGGCGATGCGCCAGCCGGTCCAGGGGGTGCGGGTGTCATCGGACGCGACGATCACGACGGATTGCACGGAAACGAGCGGGGCGAGAGGGAGCGGCGCGGTGAGATCGCCGGTGCGCCAGAGCCAGTCCTGCGCGATGAGGGCGGCGTCGAGGCGGCGCTCGATGGCGGTGGTGGCGGCGCGGATCAGGGTGATGAGTTCGACGGTCTGCTCGGTCTCCGGGGCCGCGTGGGGCAGACGCAGGTGTTCCGCCAGTGCGGCTGGGGTGAGGGGTAGGATGGCGGGGGGCGACTGGCGGATGAGGGGCATGACGGTCCTGCACTGGGGCCACGGAGACCCCGGCTCGGAGGCCGGGGCAGCGGAAATCTTCAGAATGCTCCCCGGCGCGGCGGGTGGAGGGAGGGGACACCATGGCGGGGTCCGCGCCGGAGAGCCGTGGTTCCGTCGCCCGCATGGGGCGGCGGACTTCGCCGGGGGACGGCGAAGGGCGGGGCCGCGCAGGGCGGCGATTCCGGTGTGTGAAGGCAAACGGTGATGCGTGTTGAGGGATCGCCGCCCCACCCTGACTCTCCCCGTAGACGGGGAGGGAATCAGATCACTCGGAAAACTGGAGCAGCTTGATCGCGGCGAAGTCGGTGATGTCGCCGCCGACGCGGCGGGTGGCGTAGAAGAGGACGTGGGGTTTCGCGCTGTAGGGATCGCGCAGGACGCGCAGATCCGGGCGTTCGGCGATGGTATAGGCGGCGCGGAAATCGCCGAAGGCGATGGCGTGGCTGGCGCTGCCGATGTCGGGCATGTCCTCGATGACCAGCACCGGATAGCCCATGAGGCGCGCGGGCTGGCCCGCCGCGAGGCTCTCGGTCCAGAGATAGCGACCATCGGCATCCTTGAGTTTGCGGACGGTTCCGGCGGTGGCGGAGTTCATCAGGAAAGCGGCATTGCCGCGATAGGCAGCGGGGAGTGCATAGACGAGATCGACGATGGCATCGGCGGGGTCGGCGGCATCGAAGGCAGCGTCCGCCCCGGTATTGACGGTACCGAGTGCACCCCATGTCCAGGACGTGTTCGCGACGACGGGATGGGCGAGGATGCCCTTTGGCTTGTCGATGCCGTCGCCGTCGATGAAGGCGGCATTCTCGGCACGGGCGAAGCGGTCGGCGATACGCTCGGCGAGCCAGCCTTCGACGTCGAAGGCAGAGTCGTCGAGCAGACGCTGGGAGGCCTTGGGGGTGGCGCTCAGCTCATGGAGGGGGATCGAGATGCGGGCGATATTGGGGGTCGCGGTCTCGGAGATCGCGCTGGCTTCGGCGATCCATGCCGCGCCCATCTCGGTATGGTCGATGAGGGCGTCGTAGGCCCCGGCATCGACCTGCACGATCCGGGCGATGGTCCGCAGCGAAGAGGCACCGCGCAGGACGGTCTCGATGCGCTCGGAGGTCTGGGGATCGACGAGGACGCCGCCTTCGGCGGCGACGGCGGAGTTGAGGGCTTTCTCTTCGATGTCGAGAGCGCGCAGGCGGTCCTCGTCACCCTGCCGGACATAGGCGGCGAAAGCCTTGCGATGGGGCGCGGTGGGGTCGGCACGGGTCTCGCCGAGGGGCGAGCGGGCAGCGGCGACGGCTTTGCGGTCGAGGGCGTCGAGTCGCGTGGCCTGCTCGGAGAGGCGACGGTCGAGATCGGCGCGGAAGCCGCGAAAGTCTTCGGTGAAGCCGGTCAGGGCCGACTTGACGTCGGGAGCCGTGTCGGCTGAATGGGTATCGGGAAAATCGAGGGACATGGTTTCGAGGCTCGTCGTAGTTTCCAAACTAATTGTTCCTATTTTGTTCTATATCGGTCCGACCAGCGCGCGGCAAGGGTAAATGCGATGTGTACGCATTTTTCCTGCGAGACGGTCGAGGCGGAGGGGAAGGGCGATGCTGCGCGATCTGTCGGCTTCCGCCGTCTTTACCGGGTTGCTCGTCGCCTTCGTCGGGTTCGCGAGTTCCTTCGCCGTGGTCCTCGAAGGGCTGACGGCGGTCGGGGCGAGCGCGGCGGAGGCGGCGTCGGGATTGATGGCCTTGTCGATCGCCATGGGGCTGGCCGGGATCGTGCTGAGCCTGCGCGAGCGGATGCCGCTGAGCGTGGCGTGGTCGACGCCGGGGGCGGCGCTGCTGGTGACGACGGGAGATGTCGGTGGGTTCGGCGTGGCGGTGGGGGCGTTCCTGATCTGTGGAGCGATGCTGTTGCTCGCGGGGTTGTGGAAACCGCTGGGGCGGGCGGCGGCGGCGATCCCTGCGCCGTTGGCCAACGCGATGCTGGCGGGGGTGCTGGCAGGATTGTGCCTCGCGCCGTTTCGGGCGGTGGCGGAGATGCCTGGCATGGGGCTGCCGATTCTCGTCGCCTGGGTGGTGGGGGGAACGGTGAACCGGATGCTGGCGGTGCCTGCCGCCCTGCTCGCCTTCGTTGCGGTGGTCGCGATAGGGATCGAGATGCCAACGGGCGTGCTGACCACGTTGGGAGAGGCGGCGGTGCCGGAAGTGGTGATGCCGATTCCCGCATTCGGTATGGCGGCGGTTCTGGGGATCGCGCTGCCGCTGTTCATCGTGACGATGGCGTCGCAGAACATTCCCGGTATCGCGGTCATGCAGTCGAACGGCTATCCGGTGACGCCGGGGCCGTGGTTCGCGGTAACGGGCGGCTTCTCGCTGCTGGCCGCGCCGTTCGGGGGCCATGCGGTGAACATGGCCGCGATCACGGCGGCGATGTGCGCGGGCGAGGATGCCCATCGCGATCCGGCGCGGCGGTATTGGGCGGCGGTGGTGGCCGGGCTTGGATACGTGGCGCTCGGGTTGGTGTCGGGGGCGGTGACGGCGTTCGTGGCGCTGGCACCGGGGGTGCTGGTACAGGCCGTGGCAGGGCTGGCACTGATCCCGGCCTTCTCGGGGGCCATGGTAGCCGCGTTCGAGCGGGCGGAGACCAGGGATGCAGCGGCAGTGACCTTCCTCGCGGCGGCATCGGGCCTGTCGCTCTACGGGATATCCGGGGCATTCTGGGGATTGCTGGCCGGAGGGGCGGTGATGCTGCTGCGCCGGGTTCGATGAAAAGACCCCGCAGCGCGGGCGCTGCGGGGCAAGGCATCAACGTGGATCGAGAGCGTTCGGGGACAGGCAGCCCCGGAACGCTGGGAACAGGCCGTCATCCGGATTGTTCGCATTTTGTTCTTATGACGCCTTTGCAGCGTTCGGTCAATGAAAAAGATCGAAACGGGAACATAAAGTTTCGAAGCCGTGCGTTCCGCGTCCACGGACCTCGCCGCTGCGCGGACCCATCGAGGCCTGGTGCAGACATCATTTCATCGGGATGGCGATGGTTTCCTTCACCGTTTCCATCACGGCGAAGGAATGGGTCTGCATGACGTGGGGAAGCTGCGAGATGCTGTCGCCATGGACGTCGCGGAAATGGGCCATGTCGCGGGTGCGGACCTTCAGCATGTAGTCGAAGGGTCCGGCGATCATCAGACAGCTCTGCACTTCCGGTATGCTGCACGCGGCGGCGTCGAATTCGCGCAGGGAGTTGGCGCTGGTGCGCGCGAGACTGACATGGACGATGGTGAGGTGGTTCATCCCGACATGGGCGGGATCGATCATCGCCCGATATCCCTGGATCACGCCCGTCCGTTCGAGACGGCGCACGCGCTCCGAGCAGGGAGTCTTGGTAAGGTTCACGCGCGATGCGAGCTCGACGATGGAAAGCCTGCCATCGGCCTGCAGCTCGTCGAGAATGTGACGGTCGATATTGTCGAGATTCCTGCCCATTCAGCCATTTTTCCTGTTTTTTCCTGATTATCAGGTGATTACCCTGTAATATTCCCAAGTTCAGGCCCATGTGCCAGTCTTTTTTCCTATCCTTAATCATGCGTTAATATATCGCCATTCCTGAACCGATGCGATTAGGGTGAACGCATGACGGTCTGAACAACTACAAGGAGGATGAGCCGTGAAAGCGAAAATCGTCGTGGGCCTCGATGGTCACGATTCGGGTCAGCGGGCGCTGACCTATGCCCGCCGACAGGCGGAAATGATCGGGGAGTGCGAGCTGATCGTGCTCTACGTGATCGAATGGTCGCCCTTTTCCTTCCAGACGGCGGAAGAGAACGCCCAGCGCAGCAAGCGCCGGGAGGAAGAAATCTCGCTTGCGAAAGAGCGGGTCGTGGAACCGGCGGTCGCGTCCCTCAAGGAAGAGGGACTGACGGCGAGCGGCCTCGTCAAGCACGGGGACGTGGCGGACACGATCAACCGCGTCGCCAAGGAGCACAAGGCCAACCAGATCGTCGTCGGACGCGCGTCCGATGGGGGCATGGCGCGGCGCATCTTCGGCAGCTCGACGTCGAATCTGGTGATGAGCGCCGATGTGCCCGTCACCGTCGTGGCATAGGGGAAATGGACATGAAGACATTACAGACAGGGGCGCTATCCGCGCTCGCAGGGCTGGGGATGACCGGGGCCGCCTTTGCGCAGGACGCGATGACGCTCGACCAGAAGGTCAACGAAGCCTTCGCCAACGCCACCGGGCCGTTCGTCAGCCTGATCTTCGCGCCGTTTCCGGGGACGAGTTTTCCGTGGATCGTGATGTGGCTGGTCATCGCGGCGACGGTCTTCTCGTTCTACTTCGCGTTCGTGCAGTTCCGGTTCTTCGGCCACGCGCTTGCGCTGGTGAGCGGAAAATATTCGAACCCGAACGACGCGGGTGAGGTCAGTCACTTCCAGGCGCTGACGACGGCGCTTTCGGGAACCGTCGGCCTCGGGAACATCGCCGGGGTCGCGGTCGCGATCGGGATCGGCGGACCGGGGGCGACCTTCTGGATGATCCTCGCGGGTCTGCTGGGGATGGCCTCGAAATTCACCGAATGTACGCTCGGCGTGAAGTACCGGAACGAATATCCGGACGGGACCGTCTCGGGCGGACCGATGTACTACATGTCGAAGGGTTTCGCGCAGCTCGGACTTCCGGGGGGCAAGATCCTCGCCGTTCTGTTCTCGGTCTTCTGTATCCTCGGCGCGCTCGGCGGCGGGAACATGTTCCAGGCGAACCAGGCCCATGCACAGATCGCCGGTATCGTGGGCGATTATCCGGGCTGGATCACGGGCATCGTCTTCGCGGCGGTCGTGTTCGCGGTGATCGTCGGCGGGATCAAGTCGATCGCCAACGTGACCGAGAAGGTCGTGCCGTTCATGGGCATCCTCTATGTCGGGGCGGCATTGATCATCCTGATCATGAACGCGGACAAGATCGGCTGGGCCTTCGGCCAGATTTTCGAAGGCGCGTTCACGGGCCTCGGGGTCGCGGGCGGCTTCGTCGGCGCGCTGATCCAGGGCTTCAAGCGGGCGGCGTTCTCCAACGAGGCGGGCGTCGGCTCGGCGGCCATCGCGCACTCGGCGGTGAAGACCAAGGAGCCGATCACGGAAGGCTTCGTCTCGCTGCTGGAGCCGCTGATCGATACGGTGATCATCTGCACGATGACGGCATTGGTCATCATCATCACCGGGCAACTCGTGATGGACGAGACGACGGGCCTGTTCGTGCTGAACGAGGCGGGTACGGCGATCAAGACGATCGGCGATACCTCCGGCGTGGCGCTGACCTCGGCGGCGTTCGGGGCGAGCATCGGCTGGTTCCCGTACGTGCTGGCGGTCGCGGTCGTATTGTTCGCATTCTCGACCATGATCTCGTGGTCGTATTACGGGCTGAAGGCGTGGACGTATCTGGTCGGCGAAGGCAAGAAGCGGGAGATCGTGTTCAAGGTGATCTTCTGCATCTTCATCGTGATCGGTGCGGCGGCGAATCTGGGGCCGGTCATCGACTTCTCGGATGCGGCGATCTTCGCGATGGCGGTGGTCAACATCTTCGCGCTGTACTTCCTGATGAAGCTGGTCCGGGAGGAGCTTGCCTCCTATTCCGCACGGCTGAAATCGGGGGAAATCCGGCGCTACGAACACTGACGGGGATCCCCGTCTTCGCGGGAATGACCGAGAATACGAGGGGGAGGCGGCTGCGGTCGGCTCCCCTCTTTCGTGGACGGGAGTGGATGATGAAACTGACGGATTACAAGGCGTTGACCTTCGATGTGTACGGGACGCTGATCGACTGGGAGAGCGGGATGGTGGCGGGGCTGGAGCCGTTGACGGCGCAGGTGTCGCGCGGGTTGTCGCGGGACGATATTCTGGAAGCCCATGCCTTCCATGAATCGACCACGCAGGCGCAGACCCCGGCCAAGCGGTATTCGGACGTGCTGGCGCTGGTGTACCGGCGGCTGGCGGAGGAATGGGGGGTGCGTGTTTCCTGGGAGGAATGCGTTGCCTATGGGGCGTCGGTGAAGGATTGGCCTGCGTTTGAGGATTCGGCGGAGGCGCTGGCGTATTTGCGGGAGCATTTCATGCTGGTCGTCCTGTCGAACGTGGATAATGCGAGTTTTGCGGCCTCGGATGAGCGGCTGGGGCAGCCCTTCCATGTGGTCTGCACGGCGGAGGATGCGGGGTCGTACAAGCCTGCGGATGCGAATTTCGACTACATGCTGCGGGTGCTGGAGCGGCAGGGACTCGGCAAGGGGGATATCCTGCATACGGCGGAAAGCATGTTTCACGACCATGGACCGGCGAACCGACATGGGCTGGCCAATTGCCATATCTTCCGGCGACACGACCGGCCCGGCTTCGGCGCGACGATGAATCCGGGAGAGATGCCGGAGGTCGGGGTGCGGTTCGACTCGATGGCGGAGATGGTGGCGGCGCATCGGGGGGAAATGGGCGAGCCGTCGTGACGCCCTGCCCCAATTGCCGACCGGGTTAGGTCTATGCCTACAAAGAAGCCGTTCCCTTCACGGGAGAGCATCCGAGCTTCCTGCCGAATTCCGGGACGATCTTCTGCTGCGCTTACGTGAAGCCGGTTCCGTGCGGAATGTGGCCCGACGCGGTATCTTGCGTAGCCGGATGCCTGTGAGCGGGTGGGGACCAATTGCGGTTGGGAAAAGCTGTAGATTTTTCGTGCCGCCCCGGCCCCGCACCTCCCACGATGCGACGAAAAATCTTATGGGATATCGTCTTCCGGGGGCTTGAAATCGGGCGGCAGCCTTTTTTAAGATCGTGCCATCTTGGAACAGTCTCTTCAGGGAGGGTGGGCGGATGCGTAGGAAAGGTGCGCCGCCGACGGTCTGTTTGAACATGATCGTCAAGGACGAGGCGCCGGTGATCGAGCGGTGCCTGAATAACGTGAAACCGCTGGTGGATGCCTGGTGCATCGTCGATACCGGCTCGACGGACGGCACGCAGGAGATCGTGCGGCGGGCCATGGGCGACCTGCCGGGAACACTGCACGAGCGACCGTGGAAGAATTTCGGTCATAACCGGACCGAGGCGATCCGGCTGGCCGCCGGGATGGCCGATTACATCCTGACCGTCGATGCCGACGAGACGCTCGAGCGAGCGGCGGATTTCGCGTGGGAGGGACTTGCGGGCGACGCGCTGCTGATCGAGAAGCAACGGGGCGCGCGGCGGTATCGCGTGATGAACCTCGTGCGGGACGGGCTGGACTGGGAATGGATCGGTGCCGTGCACGAGGCTCTGTCCACGCCCCGTGGATACGAGGCGCAGCCCCTCGACGGGATCGCCATCGTCTCGCCCCGCGAGGGAATGCGGGCGCGCGATCCGCTGACCTTCCGGCGTGATGCGCTGATGCTGGAAGAGGCGCTTCTGGAAGACCCCGACAACCGGCGCAACGTGTTCTATCTGGCACAATCCTATCGCGATGCGGAGGAATACGGGCTGGCGCTGAAGCATTATCGGCGGCGGGCGGCCATGGGCGGATGGTCGGAGGAAGTGTTCTGCGCGCTCTATCAGGCCGCGCGGATGATGCGATTTACCGGGGAGCCGGTCGGGGCGTGCATCGAGGCGTATCTGGAGGCGCATGACCATACGCCAAGCCGGGCCGAACCGCTCTACGAGATCGGGATGCACTACGCGCGGGCGAAGCAATGGGGGGTGGCCTGGCTGTTCCTGGAGCAAGCGGCGGCGCGGGGAATGCCCGATGACCTGATCCTCTTCGTCGAGGCGGACATCCATACGTGGCGCGCGAAGATGGAAGCGGCGGTGGCGGCCTATTGGCACGGCAAGCAGGGGGAGGCGATGGCGCTGAACCGGGAACTTCTGGCCGGAGATGCCCTGCCCGAGCAGCATCGCGCGCAGGTGATGCGGAACCTGTCGCTGAGCGAGGAGATCATGGGCACGGCGATGCGGCGGACGGGATGAGTCGCGGCGTCTTTCGTATCGCGTTTCCGAGAGCTACCGTTCCTTCGGCGTGACCGCGATGATCGCCTTCATCGGAAAATGGTCGGAACCGACATATTCGAGGCGGTCCATCGCAATCAGGTCGAGGCCCTCGGTGAGATAGAGCTGGTCGATGGGAAAGCGCATCCACCATGAATTCGCATCGAAGCTGGGCAGGATGCCGCGTCCGATCCGGGGGTCGCGGTAGCCGCCTTCGGTGATGAAGCGTTCCGAATTGCGGGACCACGCGACATCGTTGAAATCGCCCATGGCCATCACCGGGCCGCGCTTGCGGTCGCCGAGGAGGGCCGCCTTGCGCAATTGCGTGTCACGGGTGCCCGTATCCTCGCCGGGAACGGGGGGGCGGGGATGCAGACCGACGACGAAGAAGGGATTGCCTGCCGGTCCCTCCAGTTCGGCGAGAACCGTGGGCGTCCTGTCGTCGCTGAGATAGACGAAGCGGGCATCGGTCGCCTTCAGGCGCGTGGCGAAGATCGCGCCGTAATGGTTGTCCAGCGGCTTTTCGATGACGGTGTCGTAGCGGTCGAGCAGGGGACGAAGCGCCTCGACCCAGACGCTATCGGTCTCCATCAGGAACAGGATATCGGGGTCTTCCCGGTCGATCAGCCTGCGCATGGCGTCGTGGTCGTCATTGCTCATGAGGACGTTGGCGGCGATGATCGTGATCCGGCGTTCGG
>ENA-ORXM01003842-ORXM01003842.1-marine-metagenome-genome-assembly--contig:-NODE-3842-length-14196-cov-13.695446_pt1 | contig 14196 bp, 10 predicted proteins | sample MGYA00237867_ERZ511480 | MGnify/ENA primary metagenome ERZ511480 (study PRJEB26309, sample SAMN06266103) | marine metagenome | isolation source: Algal blade | place: United Kingdom:Sidmouth, United...
GCTCTCATTTCATTTAAACCATATAAGTTATATAAGTCCATATAAGTTTGCGGTTCTATAACCGAACTACAAAAACTACACAAACCACTTAAACTACAAAAACTATATTAATATGAATATTCAGGAGTTAATTTTGATGGTGCGATTGCAGGTGGAAGATACGGCTTTAAAGGTGGATGAGCTTTTTTTGATTGAGCCTGTTGTGGGGAATTTTGTGCCGCCTAATGGTGGATGGACGGTCTATGAGATTTTGGAACACATTTCTTTGACCAGCCATTTTTTGTTGATTTTGATTGAGAAAGGGACACAAAAGGCATTGAAGAATATCCATAATTTGGATTTGGAAACGGAATTGGCTGCTTATACTTTTCCTAAAGATACTTTAGAAGAAGTTGGGATTTATCAGTCGTTTACGTGGATTCGTCCTAAACATATGGAACCGACAGGTACGGCTGATTTGGCAGCAGTTCGCACCAAAATACAGGAGCAATTTAAGCGTTGTTTGGCGATTTTGGATTTGTTGAAAAATGGGGAGGGTGTCCTTTATAAAACGACAATGACGGTCAATAATTTGGGGAAGATTGATGTCTATGCGTATATCTATTTTTTGGCAAAACATGCAGAACGTCATTTAGAGCAAGTTGTTCGTAATATTAACCATCATTTCGACCCCGCTCAATGATCATTTCGGCTCTCACTTCATTTAAACCATATAAGTTATATAAGTCCATATAAGTTTGCGGTTCTATAACCGAACTACAAAAACCACTTAAACTACAAAAACTAAGCATGAACATAATAATATTTTCTGACTTACACGGGCGCATTCTCTTGGCTTTTAAATTGGTGAAGCGATTGGAGCAGGAACGGGGGATTAAGATTGACCTGATTTTGCAGTGTGGGGATGTGGGGATTTTTCCTGACATCAACCAATTGGATAAGGCGACTTTGCGACATGCCAAACGGGATCGCTCTGAATTGGGGTTTTATGACTATTTTGTGCAGGAAAATGTGGTGACGACGGAGGTCTTAAAAGATTTGGCTTGCGACTGTATTTGTGTTCGGGGGAATCACGAAGACCACGATTTTTTGAATGCTTTGGAAAAGGAAACGCAAGAACCTCGCTATTTCGTAGATCACTATCAAAAAATAGCGGTTTGTAAAACGGGGCATTTACAACAATTCACTTTTAACGATGCGTCGCTAAATGTCATGGGGATTGGGCGGATTGGCGATCGTAAGGGGCGCACGGATGATCGCTTTATCCAAAGCTATGAACGCAAGGCTCTTTCTAAAAGCTATAAACACAAAGTACCTACGGATATTTTATTGACGCACGACAGCGCAAAGGATTTCATCACCAACGATTTTGGGATGCAAGAGATTCGGGATTACCTCACTATCAAAAAACCCACCTTGCACTTTTTTGGACACACAGGCACACCCCACCAACAAGTTTTAGATGACAATGGGCGTACGCTTTCTGTCAAAGTAGCAGAATTGGAATTCAAGGATTCGGATATTCTGCCCTATGGCTCTATGCTTTTGTTGGATTGGAATACTGCGAGTGATTATCGTTTAGAGGTTGTGGATGATGCTTGGTTTCGGGAATACGGCTCTTCTACGTGGAACCATATAAGCTAGTATAAGTTTGTTTAAGTCCATTTAAGTTTGCGGCTCTCATTTCATTTAAACCATATAAGTTCATATAAGTTTGCGGTTCTGCAACCACATAAACTAATCAGTTCTAAAACCGAACTACAAAAACTACTTAAACTACAAAAACCACATAAACTAATATGCTCCATTATATTTTCTAAAGAACCACTCCAAACTCAACATTGCCAAAATGAGGAAAAAGAGCCATTTTAGATTGATGACGGAACGGGTTTTGTAGGTATTGAACATTTTGGGAATCATCGTTTTTTGCGACTTGATTTTTTCGACTAAAGAACCGATGTTATTGACTGCAACGACTTCTCCCCCTAAATTTTCTGTTAAGGCATTGAGCATGCCGTGGTCGGCGGTGGTTTGGACGGCTTCTAATAAAAGTTCTTTGACGGTGAATTTTCCGTTCGATTTGAACTCTTTGCCGTTGTAGATGATTTTTCCAAAATAGTCGTAATCACCGACAGGCAATTGTCCTGCATCTAAGGCGTAGGCGTTGGCTGTTTTGCTGAAGGTGAACGGATAATCTCGCCCTGCTTCGTCTCTCACTATTAAATTTGCGTCGGGTTCGTTGATTAGCTCGTAACTATCGTTGTAGTATTCTGCGTCAAAAATGATGGCTTCGTTTTCGTTAAAAAGATTTTTGGGTTGGTTCACTCTAAACTGTCGCTTATCGTTTTTAACAGCTAAATACTGTACCGTTTTTGAGACCAAATCATTGATGGTTTGGTGTGACTGATTTTTGAGGTAATCGTACATGCGCCATCTCCAAAAGCCTTCTCCTGTTAAGACGGCTGTTTTGTAATTTTGAGATTGTTGGAAGACCAATAAAGGATAGTCTGTATCCACTGACCCAATTTTTTGTTTGAGCAATACTTGCGCTGTTGGCGATGCTGCGTATTGGGCAAATGGGCTTGTTAAAGGTGGGAAATCTTCTAATTTTTGAGCTTCTTTTTCATCGTAGGTAAAGAGGTTGAAAGAGCCATTGTAATTGGCTTGAATGTCGTTGGTGGCACTCGTACTTGCCGATATTTTCACGATGTCTTGTAGCTGATCCAATGCGCCCATATTCGTCTGTGTGGTCGTAATAAACCATGTCGGAATATTCTCTGCTTTTAGTTTGCTGACTAAGGTTTTACCATCATTTTTAGCGGAGGGAAGACCGTGTAAAATCACCAAGTTTTGATCTTTAAACTTGCCATCAAATTGCTTTAGAAAGACGATTTTTGCCTCATAATTTTTGTTGGTTTCAATGGATTGTTTGAGGGCAGAAAGGTCTGGATGTGGGCTATTTGCCAAGATCGTAATCTTCTGTCGCCCTTCCAAAATATCCATATAAATTGTCTGTGTATTGTTCGTCGTATTTTCTTCCTCTCCTATCTTCGTCAAGGTAACGGTAAACTGTCGAATTCCCGTTCTGTCCGCATTCAAAATCACCTCTTCCGACGTAAAGAAACGGTCATCTTTGATGGTAATATTCTTCGTATGCACCTTATTTGACGTGCCTTTTCCTTTATAAATATTCATCACCGTCGTACTCCCTTTCGCATTAAAAGCCGACACATCTACCCGAATCGTAAACTTATCTCCTCGATACGCAATTCGATTGTGCAAGACCTTATCAATCCGCAAATCTCTTGCAGGTGTGGTATCGCCCAAAGCGACGGCATACAGAGGCGCATCCATCTTAAAATTGGTATAAATCGGATTACTTCCCTCATTATAAATACCGTCCGTTGCCAAGACCACCGCCCCAACATTTTGGAAGCTAAAGCGGTTGTGAATGTCTTCTAAAGTCGCTGAAAGGTTCGTTACTTTCCCCGAATAATCGGGCTGTTCCTGCTCTTTCAGCTTATCATCAAACACAAAATGCTGAATTTCGGCATCTTCTTTCAACGCATCTATCAGCGATTGCATGCCACTCGAATAAGCCGTACCATCTTCATTGACAAAGCCTTTTGAAATCGACTCAGAATTATCCTGAGCAATCACAATGTACGGCTTTTGCACCTCCGTAAAACGATTTTTGATTAAGGGCGACAATAAGAGTGTAGCAATAGCTGTCGCTCCTAAAAACCGTAATATCGCCAAAAGTGGTATAAATCTTTTTTGGCTTTTAGAGGCATCTTTAAAAGTCTGATCTCTAAAATAAAGCATTACCGCAAAGGCGACGCCTAAAAGGACACATAAGCCGAGCCACCAAATAGGATATTGAAAAGTAAGGGATGAATTCATTTATTACGTTAGTTTAAGACCTTTTTTGTTTAAGTCGTTTTTGTAGTTTAAGTCGTTGAGAAAGAATGGTATAACGACATAAGCTAAAACCAAATTAGATTTATAAACTTTAAAAGGACTTAATGATATACATTTTAATATTTAATATTTTTATTTTTTGGAGCGAAAGGTCAGGGGCTTCGTCGTTACGCATGGGCCTGCTGTCCGTTCTTATGGCAAAAGAAATAACCACATAAACAAGAAAGAACCGCAACCACTTAAACGACTTAAACCACAAAAACGACTTAGACTATTTTGCCATACCACTACCATCAGGGCTATTTTTCATGGTCATAACGTAGTGAATGAGTGTATTAGGAAATTAGTCTCTCCAAAAACCAAATTACTAAAAACCACAGCACCACAGCACTAAGAACCACAGCACAAAACAACCACAAAAACTACTTAAACTACAAAAACCACATAAACTAATAAAGCCCGCCACAAACACTTATGACTTGCCCCGTCACATAGTTAGACAAATCCGACGCTAAAAATAACGCAGTGTTCGCAATATCTTCGCCTTCGCCCAATCGTTTTAGGGGAATTTTGCTGAGATACGCCTCCTTTGTTTTTTCGTCTAACTCTCCTGTCATATCCGTAGCGATAAAACCTGGAGCGATGACATTACACCGCACATTACGAGAACCCATTTCCCGAGCGATGGACTTACTAAAGCCGATGATTCCCGCTTTAGACGCCGCATAATTTGCCTGCCCAGCCTGTCCTGTAATGCCTACGATAGAACTAAGATTGATGATAGATCCTGCTCTTTGCTTCATCATAGGACGCAAGAGTTGTTTTGTTAGGTTGAATACAGATTTTAGATTCGTTTCAATCACTGCATCCCAATCCTCTTCTTTCATACGAAGCATTAGCGTATCCCTTGTAATTCCTGCATTATTGACCAAAATATCTATTTGACCAAAATCTTTCAGGACTTCTTCTACAAGTTGTTCCGATGCTGCAAAAGAGCTTGCATCAGATTGGTATGCTTTTACCTTTACGTCCATTTCGTTCAAGGTGTTTTGTAAAGTTTCCGCTTTTTCTACAGAAGAACGATATGTAAAAGCCACATTCGCCCCTTGTTGGGCAAATTTCAGGGCAATGGCTTCGCCAATACCTCTGGATGCCCCCGTAATAAGGGCAGTTTTTCCTGCTAATAGTTTCATGGGCGCAAAAATACATAAAAGTTAGAGAACTAGGCTTTTTGCATCTTATGAAACGAGTATGGGTGGGCTTATGTGGCGTTTTGGGGGGAAGATTAAGGTATTTTAACTGTTGAAACAGAGAGATAGAGCGGGGTATGGATAATAATGATTCGTACTAAACCATAAGTTTCCCTTTTTATCCTGAATAATGTTTCTTATGTATTCGGCTATTTGTGGCTTAGGTGCAAGCAATACACCCGATATAAATTCTTTATTTTCGGAGGGAATCGTTTTGGTCTGATTGCTACACGCACTAATCAAAATGACTGAAAACAGTAAAAAATAGACTTGACTATTTTGATGTGTCTTTTTCATCTATTTTATGTTTTTCACATGGTGTATAATGGTAACAGTGTGCGCCGTGCGGAGCAGTATTTTTTATAATAATTTTACAAAGTTGGTTAATTTACATTTGGTTAGGATTGCAATTAATTCTTCTTTTGTTTTTGGTGGATTTCTTAACGAATCTAATTGATTTCTAAATGCTTGTCTGATTTTTGATTCATCTTTTAAAAATAAATTGCATAAAAAAGTATCAGGATTTAGAACTTTTATATCAAACTGGTTAATGTAATTATTTGGAAAATCTTTTAAATTGAATGTAATGATGAATTCAGATTTTGATTTAATTGCAGCCGCAACAACATGTCTATCATCTAAATCAGGAATTTTTATTCCTTGAATCAACCCTTCAAAACCATGAACCAAAGCTTTAGAAAATGCTTTATTCATCGCTCTTATTGTTTTTTGTAACCTCTCTTTTTTTAAGTCTGGGCGATTTACCAACAAATTCCTAAGCCATTCCTCTTCTATCTTTTTTGACCATTTGGGTTCATATAATTATTGTTCAGCTACATTTAGTAAAATATCTCTAACAGGAGCAGAATATAAGACACAGGCATCCAAAATTGCTTTTTTACTTGTTCTCTTCATTATTCGTATCCTAAATTTAGTTCTTGTGCTTCTTGCGTCAAAAAATCTAAGACATTTCTTCTTTCTTTCCTTAATTTAGCTTGATACAATAGCAAATCATTCAATTTAACTCTTCTATGACTACCTACTTTTTTATAGGCAATTTTTCCTTCCTCTAATAATTTTACGACATGAGGACGAGAAGCATTTAAGATTTCTGCTACTTGTTGAGTACTTAATTCAGAATCAGCGAGCAATAAAGCAATTGATTTACCTGCTGCCATATTGATTAGAATAGACTTTAGCATTAGAAAAGCTTCTAATGGAATCTCTATGTTTTCTTCTGATTCTTGTATTCTTAAAGCAACTTTCTTTTTTTTCATTTTTACTAAGTCACTTTCACTTTTTTCTAATGATTTTAAAGACCTTAGAGCTATTTTTTGAGCAGTTTTTGTCGTTTTTTTTAGTATTGAACTCATATTTTTGATATTTCAACTAAAAATACAAACGAAATGCAAATATTATTTTGTTTATTATAAAATTTTTTTATATTAATATGATTTTCATGGTTTTATTGATGAGTAGAGATTGTATTTTATAGGTGCTAACAAACTCCTACACGCAATATGGGGTACTGTCCATGCAAAATAGACCCGATGGCACAGCGGGCCCATGCTTTGCGATGAAATATAAACCGTTCTCTCCTAAAAAATCTTACTATTTAATTGTTTGATAATTCGGAGAGAACGGTCAATTGCTTCGTCGGTACGTATGGTCTCGCTATCCGTTCTTATGGCTTTCTTAGTTTAAGTAGTTTTTGTGGTTTGAGTAGTTTTTGTGGTTGGAGAAAGAAAGCCATACCACTACTATCGAGTCTATGTTGGACGGTCTTAACTTCTATGGGCAGTCTTCTATATCTATATCTAATTCACAACCTACACCAATGTCAAAACCACCATCTAAAGAAACATTGTCTCCTGCTTTCAAGATGACACTCGCACCTGTAGCTATTGTACCATTGGAACGAATATATTCTTCGGCATGGTAGGATGCTGTGGGGATTGTTGTGTTTAGGATTTCGTAATTGGTGGGGCATTCAAAACCGTAGATGTAGGATTTGGCTAAATTGAAGGCATCTACGCCAATTTCTATACCCATTAATCGTCCTGGAATGTCGTCGGCTGGTGGGTGAATTCCGCCCCAGATACGGGAAAGGCTGCATTGGTCAGAGGCATCTCGGTAGGTTGCCCATTGTAATACGATGTCTTCGCTTGGGCCTTCTTCAAAGACTAAGAATTGGTTTTGGTCGGCATTGAATTCGCCCATGCCTCCTGGAAAATAAGCGTCGCCTGTCATGGCGGTCATGACTTCGGCGGCGGCTCTTGAAAAGGTAGAGTGTCCTGATACATAACCTGCAAAATTGGGCGTTACAAAGGTTGGACGCTGATAAGGAAACCAATCTGCGGCTAAAATCCAGTCAACACCTGCTGCGGTAGTGGCAGGATTCGTAATGTAGTCAGGGCCTTTCCAGGCATATAGTTTTATTTTTCCGACATTTTGATTGTTTGATCCCGCCAAAGGATCACCTACCTCTACTAATTCGATATAGTTGGTGATGAGTGGTAAACCACCAACGTGGTAAGATGCTCGTGTTGGATCAGAACTTTGTCCCAATTCTGCCATTCCTCGAATTGCAGAAACGGGGCGAATATAATCGTACCATCCTTTGACGCCCCAAGCAGTTACGGCTGCATCATGCATTGCTCCTCCCATTGCAAAATAGGCTTTTACATCCCATTCTAAGTCGCTTAAAATGGCACTGTTGCCTTCAAAACGTTTTTCAAAATCGGGGTGATCGCTTACATAGTTTAATAAGGTAAACCAATGTCCTGGTGGTGTTTCAGAGTCGGGACCGTCTGCCCAAAACTCGGCTAAAACTCTCGCATAATCGGCTCGTTTGACCATTTGAGACGTATAAGGTTGTCCTGTTATGGGATTCATCGTATGTCCAACGCTGGCATCACCGCCATTGATGATGTCGTAGAAGCCTTGCATTTCTATAATACTGTTGGGATCAGGATAGTTTTGGATATTTCCAAGACTTGCAGGCGAAATGTCCAAAAGTGTTGGATCATTGGCATCTAAATGGGACGACCACAAAGAAACTAAGGCAAAACCCCATTTGTAGTCAGTAGAATTAAATCCTGTATTAATGTCTATTTCTGGTGGTGTGCCTGGATCGTGATAGACATAATAATCAAATCCATTTCGTTGATTGATGATTAAATCATTGGGTGATAAGGCAAAAGGGGTGACTTGCCCCCATTCTGGACTTAAAAAAGGCGGTGTATTGTTTGGAAATACATTTCCACTTTGGTCGATAAATACGCTTAAAGAAAGCGGTTGCCAACGGTTAAAATCGGTTAGGTTGGGGTTTCCTGATAAGGGCATCGCCAGCGATTGATTGACAGGGCTATAAGACGTATTCGCATAGTTTCCTGCTTGATTGCTTCCATCTTGATAACCGAAAGTAATGATATATTGCGCTAGGTAGTTGCCTAAAGCTGCTGCTGAACCCGTAGTATAATTCGTTGAGGTGAAGGTCGTTGAATACCCCAAACTTGCCATATAATTATCATATATTGGAAACATCGTTGAGGACGCATTGGAACTGCCAAAACGATTGCGTAAAAGCCGATACATCGCATAACTAATCGCTTCTTCTCGGTCTGCTTCTATATCCGTTGATGGCGGCATGCCATTGAAGGGAAAATTAAAACCATCGACGGTTTGTCCTAAGAAAAAAGGGGTAGCGATGGAGTCATATACAGCCCAAAGATCGTACATGGCGACAGAAGTATGAAACAGATTTCGAGCATGAACAGTGGGTCTTGCTAAATCCTCTCGGATAGACTCTAAAAGTAGTTCGTTCCATTCTCTGGCAACGGACTGTTGGGCATTACTGCTTTGCCAACTCAAAAGGGAAAGCAAAAATATTAGCACAATATGCTTTATTTTCATAACATTTGATATTTTATGTAAGTATTTTGTATGTGTTTGGTAGAACAAATTTACAAAATAGAATGGAGATTAAGCTGCATAGCAGACATTTTGAGGATTTCAAGTTAAAACGTATACATCTACCAACAAAATGAGTTAATTTTGCGTTTTTAAAGAAAAGGATATGAAAAAAGGACACATAGCACTCTTATTTGCCATTGGTCTCGCCATTATGTACATCGTAAGCGTATCAGGAAACTACAGTAGTTACGCAGGATTTGACAAGGTAGAAGCCAATGAAGGGAAGGTTTATCAAGTGATTGGATTTCTCAATAAGGAGAAAGAAATTTACTATGAACCCACCAAAGACGCTAACTATTTTTCGTTTTATTTAAAAGATAAAACGACTGGTAGAGAAGAAAAAGTTGTCTATCCTGGTCCGCCTCCACCTGATTTTGAACGTTCGGAAGAGGTCGTTTTGAACGGCATGATGCAAAATGGAGAATTTTTGGCGACCAAGATTTTATTGAAATGCCCTTCTAAGTATGAAGATGGTAAATTTGAGGAAACGGAATATGAAGTAAAGTCTTATCAAGCTGAAATATAAATTTTTTGAACCATATAATTTATTTTAGTTCATATAAGTTTCTACCAAACAATTATTATGGAGCAACCCTTTGTAGGAGAGCATCTTTTGCCTGGACAACTTGGGCATTTTCTAACGATATTGAGTATGATTGCGGCTTTTATGGCGGCAGTCTCTTATTTTTTTGCAACACAAGCGAAGGAAACAGCCATCTATGAATCATGGAGACGCTTGGCTCGTATTGGGTTTAGTGTGCATGGCTTGGCGGTATTTGGTATTGTGGCGACCTTATTTTTCATGATTTGGAACCACTATTTTGAATACCACTATGTTTTTAGCCATTCTTCGACAGACTTGCCTGTAAACTATATGATTTCGTGTTTTTGGGAGGGCCAAGAAGGTAGTTTTCTGCTTTGGTCTTTCTGGCATGTTATCTTAGGATTTTTAACGATTTTTACAGCTCGCAAATGGGAAACCCCTGTGATGGCGGTACTCTGTTTCACCCAAATATTCTTGGCTGCCATGCTCATTGGCATCTACTTCTTTGGGTACAAAGTTGGGAGTAGTCCGTTTATTTTGATGCGAGATTTTATGCCTGCCAACCCTGCTTTTTTGAATCCAAACTACTTATCAGGTATTGAGGGCAATGGTTTGAATCCGTTGTTACAAAACTATTGGATGGTGATTCATCCGCCTGTTTTGTTTTTGGGCTTTGCTTCTACCATTATGCCGTTTGCCTATTCGATTGCAGCGATGTGGAAAAACACTTACGATAAAGCGTGGATTTTACCGACTTTACGATGGTCTGTTTTTTCGGCTGGAATCTTAGGCGTAGGTATTTTGATGGGCGGTGCATGGGCTTATGAATCGTTGAGTTTTGGCGGTTATTGGGCGTGGGACCCTGTGGAAAATGCATCCTTAGTTCCGTGGCTAATTTCAATTTGTGGCTTCCATACTTTATTGGCTTATAAGCATACAGGACACGCTTTAAAGGCGACTTTTGTGTTTATGCTCTTGTCTTTTGTCCTTATTCTATATTCTACCTTTTTGACAAGAAGCGGAATCTTAGGCGATACCTCTGTCCATGCCTTCGTTGATTTGGGAATGTCAGGACAATTATTGGTGTTCCTTTTCTCCTTTTTATTCGTGTCTTTAATCTTATTAGCCGTAAAATGGTCTAGTATTCCGAGTCCTAAAAAAGAAGAACCCACTTATTCCAAAGAATTTTGGCTATTTGTCGGTTCCTTGATTATTTTTTTAGTGGCTTTATTGATTGGGATTGATACTTCTTGGCCCGTCATCAACAAAGTATTTGGAACGGATCGAGTGATTATTGAGCCAATCGAACATTACAATCGTTATACCATTTGGTTTGGGATTGTTGCTTTATTGGTGGCAGGCACTGCACAGTTTTTGCGGTATCGTTCTGACAGTTTGCAATGGTTGAAAAAGATTACTTCTGCGGCTTTAACGAGCTTATTGCTGACGTTAGTGATTGCTTATTTTGCAGATTTTGGCGTTTTTGAGGATACCAATTTTTTCAATCTTTTTGAGATTCCTTTTATTTCGCCTTACTTCTTGCTTTTGTTTGCTTCTTTGTATGCAATCGTGGTCAATGCCGCTTATATCTTCCAAGTATTAAAAGGCAAAATTCGAGTCGCTGGATCGGCTGTCGCACACATTGGCTTCGGCTTAATGTTGTTGGGGGTTTTGATTTCAGCTTCCAAAAAAGAAGTAATTTCGCTCAATAAAGTAGGCTTAGACTATGGCAAGGATTTCAGCTTACAAGACAAGATGGAAAACATCTTTTTGGCTCGAAACCAAGCTACACAAATGGGCGATTACTGGGTAACTTATGAAGACAATCGGACAGACCGTTTTGATACGTATTATCAAATTCAATACGAGAAAAAGAAAACTGCCTCTGACGCTGCAACCGAATCCTTTTTATTAGAACCTTACGCCCAAATCAACCCTAAAATGGGCTTGGTCAGTAATCCTTCAACCAAACACTATTGGGACAAAGATATTTTTACGTTCGTTTCCTCAATTCCCAACAATACCGATACCTCACAAGACGAGCAAGTTTTTGAGGAAGCAGAATTGGCGGTGGGCGATACGTTGGTTGCCAGTCAATCCCTGATTATTTTAAAGAAATTGAATCCCAATCCCGTGCATCCCAATTATACACCTTTGCCTGGAGATATTGCCGTTGGTGCGGAAATTGATGTTGTGACCCTGGGACAAACCTATCAATTACAGCCGATTTACTACATTCGTGGTAAAGAAGAAAATAAGATTGATGACTCCGTAGAAGGCTTGGGCATTACCGTTAATTTTGACAAGGTAATTCCGCAAAAAAGCAAAATCAAATTGTCCGTAGTCGAAACAAACAAAGGCTTAGATTACATCATTATGAAAGCGATTGTCTTTCCATTTATCAATATTTTGTGGTTGGGCTGTTTTGTGATGGGACTTGGTTTTATGATGAGTATTTTACAACGTTATCAAGAAGGAAAACGGCTTCGTTTGAAGGAGGAATAGTTTTATAAGTGACGAGTGACAGTGACGAATGTGGCGAGAAACGAGTGATCTATCCGATTCCTTTTTATAAAAAATTTGAAGCATGTTTTCTTTTGAGAAAATGTGCTTTTTTTTTGGAGCGAAAGGTCGGAGCTTCGTTGTGACGGAAAGGCCTGCTGTCCGTTCTTATGGCTCTTTACAGGTTATCTATCAGCATTGAGAACAACCACAAAAAAACTACATAAACCACATAAACCAAGAGCCATACCACTACCATCAGGGCTATTTTGGATGGTTGGTATCATTTTATTCCTGACTAGTGATAAAAAACGACAGCACCAAGAACAAAAAACAACCCAACCAACTTAAAAAGCAATGAAAAAAAAGAAGTTGAACACCATACAAAAAGATAAAAGGGAACAAGTTGATATTGTGATTATTGGCGGAGGAGTAACGGGTTTAACGCTTCAATATTTATTGAGAAAAGAAGGAATACATGCAATTATTTTAGAAGCTCGAAGTCGGTTGGGTGGTCGCATTTATACGCCTCAACCAGACAATGCGCCACCGATTGAAATGGGCGCAACTTGGCTTGATGCACAGCATACTTATTTGAACAGTTTATTACAAGAATTGAGCTTAGATGTGTTTCCGCAAAAGTTAGGAAAGACGGCAATTTACGAGCCAATTTCTACCAGTCCTCACCAATTGGTTACACTTCCCCATCAGGAAATTCCAAGTTATAGAATTAAGGGTGGAACGTCAAGTTTGATACACGCTTTATCAAAAGATGCAAATAGAGAAACTTTGTATTATAACCAAGCAGTTCATTCTATCAAAGAGGTTGAAGGCAATCTTGTTGTCGAAAGCAATGACCATACTTTTAGTGCCAATATTGTTGTCTCTACGCTTCCTCCTTTTTTGTTCAAAAATACGATTAAGGTAACACCCAATTTACCTAATTCGATTTTGGAGGTAATGAGCAAAACGCATACTTGGATGGGCGAATCTATAAAAGTTGGACTAAGTTATAAAAGCCCATTTTGGCGAGAATCGAATATGAGTGGCACCGTTTTTAGCAATGTTGGCCCAATGTCAGAATTGTACGATCATTCAAATGATGTAGATGATTTATATGCTTTGAAAGGATTTTTAAATGGCAATTATCATTCTGTAAACAAGGAAGATCGGTTGAATATGGTCCTCAATCAATTGAGAAAATATTATGGGAAAATTGTTGATGAATATGTAACGTATGAGGAATTAGTTTGGCAAGCAGAAAAGTATACTTATACAAAATATGAGGGCTATATTGTACCACATCAAAATAATGGTCATTCTATTTACCGTCAGCCTTATTGGGACGGGAGATTGTTTATTGCGGGTTCGGAAACTGCCGTGCCATTTCTGGCGACGCTTGCCGTTCTCGTCTCGCCCGTTATCGACGACGACGTACCAGTTGACTGTCTGGCGTCCGGTCTTCGTGGTGTGGGTGCGCTTGCGGATATGACCTTGCATCACTTCACCGCCGCAACGGCTGACTCGATGCCGAGCCAGTTGAGCAACGCCGGCACTGGGACGATGACCCGTCGGCCAAGTCGGCGCGATGGAAGCTCGCCGCGTCGAGCGCGCCGTCCTGCATCCGGGTCAGGGCCGCGAGGGTGTCGGGCGTCAGCCGCCACTTCCCCGCCGGATCGCGCCGCCACGATCCGGACCCGGAACAGGGCGCATCCACCAGCACCCGGTCGCATCGCCCGGGCAGGCCATCGAGCGTTCGGCGGTCGGCGAGGGTCAGGCAGGTCACCCCCGCCCGGCGCGCCCGCTGCGGGAAGTCGTCGAGCCGGCTCTCGGGCACCGCGACGAACACCACGGTCATGCGCGCCCACAGCGCGTCGTTCGAGTGGATCGAGAACTCCAGTATCGGGAAGCGCGGGTGTCCGTCCACCCCGCGCCCGCGCATCTCGAGCCGACCGGTGCCGCCGCGCGGCGTGGGACCGTGCAGCGAGAGCTCGACCAGCCGGA
>ENA-ORXM01003843-ORXM01003843.1-marine-metagenome-genome-assembly--contig:-NODE-3843-length-14192-cov-4.233581_pt1 | contig 14192 bp, 10 predicted proteins | sample MGYA00237867_ERZ511480 | MGnify/ENA primary metagenome ERZ511480 (study PRJEB26309, sample SAMN06266103) | marine metagenome | isolation source: Algal blade | place: United Kingdom:Sidmouth, United...
CCATCGCCCGCTCCAGCGCGATCTGCACCTTGCGCTCGCTGTCGGCGTCGAGCGCGCTGGTCGCCTCGTCGAGCAGCAGCAGCGGCGGGTTCTTCAGCAGCGCCCGGGCGATCGACAGCCGCTGACGCTGGCCGCCCGAGAGCCGAACGCCGCGCTCGCCGAGGTAGGTCGCGTAACCGTCCGGCAGGCGTTCGATGAACTCGTGCGCCTGCGCATCGCGGGCGGCGGCGGCGAGCTGCTCGTCCGTCGCGTCGAGCCGCCCGTAGCGAAGGTTCGCCGCGACGTCCTCGGAGAACACCACGCTTTCCTGGGAGACGAGCCCGACGGCACCGCGGAGTGCGGGCAGGGCGAGCTCGGGGAGCGGCACGCCGTCGAGCCGGATCGTGCCGCACACCGGGTCGTAGAAGCGCAGCAGCAGCTGCAGCACGGTGGTCTTGCCGGCGCCGGACGGGCCGACCAACGCCACCGTCTCGCCCGGCGCCACCGTGAACGACAGCGCATCCAGGGCCCGCTCGCCGGGGCGACTGGGATAGCTGAACAGCACCTCGTCGAAACGCACCTCGGCCCCCGCCACGTGCACCGGATCGTGCGTCGCGGCGCCCGAGGCGATGACCGGTTGCGCATCCAGCAGCTCGAGCAATCGTTCGGTGGCACCGGCGGCGCGCTGCAACTCTCCCCAGATTTCCGACAATGCGCCGACGGAACCGGCAACCAGCACCGCATAGATCACGAACTGCACAAGTTCACCCACGGACATGTTGCCGCCACGCACATCGCGCGCACCGATCCACAAGACACCGACGACGCCTGCAAAGATCAGCGCGATTCCGCCGATCCAGATAGGCAGTTTTCCGCCGACAAAATCCTCGAACGAAAATTCCGCGATTGGATTGCGCAATTTCCAGTTGCTAACGGCTGATGCAAACGGGGCGGCCGCGTTTTCTTGCGATACTGCCGCGGGTGTTACGGGCGTCGAGATCGCTGCATCACTGGCTGAACTGCTGACCACCTTGGCGGCGGCGCGCTTCGGTTCCGCTGTTGCTGCACGGTCATTTGCAACGCCGGCTTCGGGTATAGCAGGAGCGATTGCGGCATCATCAGGTTGTGTATCCGGGGTAGCTGACTGCCAAGAGTAAATCTGTTCTTCAAGTAACCGGCTTTTCGCCTCGACAGCTCTTAACCGTGTGAACAAATTGGCAGCGGTTACGCCAAACACCAGCACGATAATGATCAGAACGGCAGTCATTCGGCTGACTAAATCCCTGCGCAGGTTTTTACATTGACGTAATGCTCGCTATGCTAAGCCGATAAGCAATGCGCGGCAAGGATATTCGCCGCCTGCGCCATGATAAGATACACGGCGCAGGCGGTATATATCATGGGCTGGTTATCGCCGGTAAGACCGGTTTCGTCAGCCCGGCTGTTTTAGCCCTGAGTCGTTACAGGTACCAGACGGATTTCAACACGGCGATTGGACGCGCGGCCTTCTTCTGTGATGTTGGATGCGCGGGGCTGGCTCTCGCCATATCCTTTGGTTGCCAATCGCGCACGATTAACGCCGTTCATTGACAGATAATCGGCAACCGATGCGGCGCGCCGTTCGGACAGCCCCTGATTATAAGAATCGCTGCCGGTGCTGTCGGTATGGCCCAATACGTCGACATAGGTTTTTTCATATTCGCCCAGTGTCGATGCCACCTGATCCAGTGTCGTCTGAAATTGCGGTTGGATGGTGGATTGGTTAACTGCAAATGTCAGTTCGGCAGGCATGTCGAGAACCAGATTGTCGCCATCACGCACGACATTCACGCCGGTGCCTTGGGTCTGGCGGCGCAGCTTCTTTTCCTGTTCATCCATGTAATAGCCAACGCCTGCGCCTGCCACCGCGCCAATGCCAGCGCCGATGATTTTTTCCGTACGGTCACGCTTGCCGCCGATCAGATCACCGAGCAGATAGCCGCCCAGCGCGCCACCAAGGCCGCCAATCGCTGCTTTTGAAATACGCTGGTTCCCGGTTTCAGGATTGGTAACGCAACCGGACAGCGGCACGGCAGCGATTAAAGCGGTCGAAAATGCGAGAGTAATCTTGTTCATGCGAAAGATCCTTTTTTATAATACTGCATGCAGAATGAACGGCGCACGCTGTCGGTATGCTGAACGCGTATTCCGCCTTACTGAAATAATTGTCAAATCCTGTCTCCTTGGCCTATGGGCATAATCATATATGGAGCTAACCCCTTTTCCCTGGATTGACGTCGTTATCATATTGGCGCTGGTGGCCCTTAACGGGTTGTTTGCCATGTCAGAATTGGCAATTGTTTCAGCGCGAACGGCGCGGCTGCGTGCGGATGCGGAAAATGGCCATCGCGGGGCGCAGGTCGCGATTGATCTGGCCGGCGATCCGGGCAAGTTTTTGTCCACTGTGCAAATCGGCATCACGCTGATCGGTATCATTGCAGGCGCGTATTCGGGGGCCAGCCTTGGTTCGCCGGTGGGCCAGCGTTTGGCGCTGATGGGGGTGGAGCCTGATTTCGCGCAGACATTGGGTTTCGGGCTGGTCATTGGCGTCACCACGTATTTTTCGCTGGTCATCGGCGAACTGGTGCCAAAGCAGATCGCGCTGGTCGCGCCGGAATTGCTGGCAAAGGCGATGGCGCGGCCAATGAAGATATTGTCGATTGTCGCGGCGCCGGTGGTGTGGATACTCGACCAATCAACCGGATTGATTTTCCGCCTGATGGGGCTGCGCCGTGACAGCCGCAATGCCCTGTCCGCACAGGAATTGCAGATGGTGTTTGCCGAAGCGACCAATGCAGGCATCATTGAAGAGCATGAACAGAAGGTTATTTCGGGCGTCGTGCGTCTTGCCAACCGGCCTGTCCGCGAAGTCATGACCCCGCGAACAGAGGTGGATTGGCTGCCCGTAGACGCGACTCAGGCCGACATCAGCGAGATGATGTTGCAATCGCTTCACACCCGTTTGCCCGTGGCGCGGGAGGGGATCGATGACATCATCGGCGTGGTGCAGGCGCGCGATATCGTCGCGGCGCAAATACGCGGTGAGAAGCTGGACATCGAAAGCCTGATGCGGCGCGCCGAAATCGTGCCTGATCAATTGGATGCGATGGACGCGCTGGAAATATTGCGGCTTGCCGAGGTGCCTATGCTGCTCGTCCATGATGAATATGGCCATTTCGAAGGGATCGTCACGCCCAACGATCTGCTGTCGGCAATAGCGGGTGAGTTCGCCTCCGATCAGGAGCAGGGCAGTGCGCCCAGCATGCTGTCTCTCGAAGATGGTTCGCTGTTGATATCGGGTGCGATGTCCGCCGATGCGATGGCGGAGGAGCTGGATATCGAACTTGCCGAGACGCGCGACTATGCCACTGCGGCGGGCCATGTGCTGCATGTATTGCGCCATTTGCCGACGGAGGGTGAAGCCTTTGTCGATCAGGGCTGGCGCTTTGAAGTGATCGATATGGATGGTCGCAAAATTGACAAGTTACGCGTGAGCAAACAGCCTGTAGAATAGCTGCCCTATCAAAGATCGGGAGACAGATTTTGGCAAAGGCGTTTGAAGGCCGCGCGGCGATAGTTACCGGGGCATCCAGCGGGATGGGCCGATTGACGGCGCAGCGGCTTGCCCGTGCGGGGATGGAATGCTGGCTAATCGGGCGATCCGAAACCGAACTGAACGTAACCTGCAAAAGCATTGCGGATGCGGGCGGTCCGGATGCGCATATCATGCCGGTTGATATATCCGCGCCGGGTGCATTGGCGGACGCAGTGGCCGATGTCGGCGGCCGTCATCCGTATCTTGCCGCGCTGATCAACAATGCAGCGGTCATGCTTCCCGATCCGGTGATTGACGGCAGCCTCGATAATTCCCGCGCGATGATGGCAATCAATCTCATGGCCCCGATGGAAGGATGCCGCGCCGCAGTAAAAATAATGCGGCAGCATGGCAAGCCCGCGCATCTCGTCAATATATCTTCGCTCGCTTCGCAAGGTGATGGCTATGGCATGTATGGCATCTCCAAAGCGGCGCTGAACCATCTGGGCAAATCACTGCGGCACGAATTGGAAGGCGATGATATCCGGGTGACCACGATTATTCCCGGCGGCTTTTCCACCAATCTCGCGCGCAGCTTTCCGCCGGAAGTTCTGGCGCAGATGCAGGAAAAAATTGGTGCCATGGGGGTTGCTGACATGTCCCGCCTTATGGGCGATCCAGACGAGATTGCCAAAGTTATCGAATATGTTCTGATGCAGCCGATCAATATAAATCTTGAAGAAATCGTCGTCCGGCCCGCGGTCGATCTGCAGATTGATTATTGAACCGGCGGCTGCGTATTCCGGTCCCGCCATTCTTTGGGTGATATGAACGTGCCTTGCCAAATGCCGCGCTTTGCCGTGCGCGCTGCTTTTTCTTCGCGGCCATAACTTTTCACGCCATTGAATGCGTCGCTTAACGCCATGCCGGCAGAGACTTGGATGGCAGCAATATCGGCGGCCTGATCCGTTTTGCAAACGGAGATAGCGCGCGCGTATTTATCGTGACCCGATATTGTGCAAATCAGGCCGCGCTGACGCAGAGCTGTTTGAAGAGCAGCCCGCGCCACTTTCCCGCAGGCCCAATCCTTGCCAGCGGCGTCCTTGCAGTTTTGCTTGTATTCAGGCGCATCTATTCCGTCCAGACGATATTTGTCCGCGCCGATTTTGAAACTGTCGCCGTCAAACACATATAATTTGGCAGACGGCTCAAATGCAATGGTTTTGCGCGTATCATTCGCGCGGCCATATAGATAGGCGAGCCAAAATCCGGCGATGAGCAATATTAGCAGGCCGACATTTTTTACCATGCGCATCGCCATCAAATAGCGTTAGCCGCGCCGGTTTTCTACCCTATGCCGTTCGTGAAAAGATCGGGCAGGGCTATGATCCGCAGGCCAGCGATGGATGCGTTTTTATGATATGTTCGTAGATCGCTTCATGCAAACGCGTGATGAACTCACAGCCATATTCATGCCCCCGATGCCACGCGATGCGCGCTTCCAAAGGCGCATAGCCGGGGATCGTCAGAAAGATTTCGCGGTCGCTGCGCAAATGGCTGGATGTATGGATGCGGAAGCCGGAACGTGACAGGTCAACGATGTGGACCTTGTATTTACCCGCGCCGCGCTCACGAATATCGGCGTAAATCTGAACGTCCCCACGTCCGAATTCACGGGCATTTATCGTTCCGTTGCCACTGAAACTGTGATCGATCGCAGACATTCTTCTTTACTCCTGGGGATGATTTTTTTGCAACTGACGAACCCGTAGCGCGAACCGGTTAAATTTTGGTCAATACTGCGCATTGCGGTTTGCCGGTGCAAATCCAGCCAATTAGATTAAATCACGTAATTACAAGGTCCTACGAACCTTTTCTGAGAAAATTGATCGCCGACATTTTCGCAAAACGCGGTTAATATTGCGCCGGTGTTGACGCGGTGCACCATTCGCGCCACGCTACTACTTCATGCATCTGACCCGGCTCACCCTTACTGACTTTCGCAATCATGCCGGTTTTGATGTAACCTCGGCACCGGGCTTCATGGTGCTGCAGGGGCCCAACGGTGCCGGAAAAACAAATGTTCTCGAAGCGGTATCGCTGCTGGTGCCGGGGCGCGGATTGCGGCGCGCTGCTTTGGGTGAGATGGCGCGGCGCGATGGCGCAGGCGGCTTTGCGATCTCCGCGCAGCTGGCAGGGGATGTGCAGATCGGTACTGGCACTTTGGCCACGGCACCTGAACGGCGCAGGCTGCGTATCAACGGTGCGGCCGCCCCGATCAATAGCCTCGCAGAATGGTTATCGGTGCTTTGGCTTACCCCGGTAATGGACAGGATCTTCATGGAGGGCACCGGGGGCCGACGCCGATTCCTCGACCGGCTTGTCCTCGCGCTGCATCCCGCACACGCTCGCGCGTCCAGCCAGTATGAAGGCGCGATGCGAGAGCGCAATCGGCTGTTAGGCAATGATACACCGGCTGACCCGGCATGGCTTGATGCGATAGAGGCGCGGATGGCGGAGGCAGCCATACCGATTGCCGAGGCCCGTGCCAGCATAGTCACGGCGCTGGATAGTGCCATTGCTGAACGCGGGGACGGACCCTTTGCCGCGCCGCGGCTTGCTTTAGTAGCCAACGAGCCAAGCAATCCTGAACAGTTGCAACAGCAATGGCGAAAGGCGCGCGCCCGCGATGCAGCGGCAGGGCGGACATTATCCGGTCCACATCGATGCGACATGTTGGTGCATCACCGTGCGAAGGGCGATCCGGCCGCGCAATGTTCCACCGGCGAACAAAAGGCGTTGCTGCTGTCGATAATCCTCGCGCATACGCAGATGGTGCGCCAAGCCCGCGGCGCGCCGCCTATTCTGTTGCTCGACGAAGTTGCGGCGCATCTCGATCCCGAACGCCGCGCTGCGCTATTCTCCATGCTGGCAGACAGTGGCAGTCAGGTTTGGATAACAGGCACCGAGGCAGCATTGTTTGATGCACTGCCAAGCGATGCACAAATGCTGCGGCTGGAGTAGCAGCAACGCCAAAGGATCGGCGCAAAACGGCAAAAAAAAGAGGCGGAGCGTCCACTCCGCCTCATTGAATTTCGCCTAACCTTTATCTTTGGCTGTCGGCTTTTTCTTCGCTGCCGGCTTTTTCTTAGGCTTAGCCTTTTTCCCCTTGGGCGGTGCAGGCGTCGCAACAAAGCTGGGCTTGCCATCCTTGATATGGACATCCACTTCGCCACCATTGACGAGCTTTCCGAACAGTAATTCCTCGGCCAGCGGCTGCTTGATCTTCTCTTGAATCAAACGGCCCATCGGGCGCGCGCCATACAGCTTGTCATATCCCCGCTCGGTCAGCCACTCGCGGGCTTCCGTGTCGAGCTTTATATGCACATTTTGTTCGGCCAGCTGCAATTCCAGTTGCAGGATGAATTTGTCGACAACCTTGCTGACAACCGCAGGCGGCAGATAGGCAAACGGAACTATGGCATCCAGACGGTTGCGGAATTCCGGCGTGAACATCTTCTTCACGGCTTCATCGCCAGCGTCTTCCTTGCTGATATTGTTGCCAAACCCGATGCCTTCACGCGCCATATCAGATGCGCCTGCATTGGTTGTCATGATTAATATCACATTGCGGAAATCAATGGTTTTGCCGTGGTGATCGGTCAATCGGCCATTGTCCATTACCTGCAACAGAATGTTGAACAGATCTGGATGGGCTTTTTCAATCTCATCAAGTAACAATACGCAGTGCGGATTTTGATCGACCGCATCGGTAAGCAACCCGCCCTGATCATAGCCGACATAGCCCGGAGGCGCGCCGATAAGGCGCGATACAGAATGCCGCTCCATATATTCGGACATATCAAAACGTTTCAGCGGGATACCCATGATGGACGACAGCTGACGCGCTACTTCGGTTTTACCCACGCCGGTTGGCCCGCTGAACAGATAGTTGCCGATCGGCTTGTCGGGTTCGCGCAGCCCGGCGCGTGACAGCTTGATCGCGCTCGATAGCGTCTCGATGGCGATATCCTGTCCGAACACCACACGCTTCAAATCAGCCTCAAGCGTGCCAAGCGCGGTCTTGTCATCGGTTGACACATTTTTCGCCGGAATCCGCGCCATCGTTGAAATGACGGCTTCGATTTCTTTGGGGGTAATCATCTTGCGCCGCTTTGACGGCGGCACCAGCATCTGCATCGCGCCAACTTCATCGATTACGTCAATCGCCTTATCAGGCAGCTTGCGGTCATTGATATAGCGGGACGAAAGCTCAACCGCGGATTTCAGCGCGTCGGGCGTGTATTTGACCTTATGATGCTCTTCAAAGGCACTGCGCAGCCCGGCAAGGATTTTGACGGTATCCTCAATCGACGGTTCTTTTACGTCGATCTTTTGGAACCGGCGCAGCAGCGCGCGGTCCTTTTCAAAATGGTTGCGGAACTCTTTGTAAGTTGTTGATCCGATACAGCGTATCGTGCCGCCGGATAGCGCAGGTTTCAGCAAATTCGATGCGTCCATCGCTCCGCCGCTCGTGGCACCCGCCCCGATGACGGTGTGGATTTCGTCAATGAACAAAATCGCATCGGGAAGTTTTTCAAGCTCATTCACCACAGCCTTTAACCGCTCTTCAAAATCGCCGCGATAGCGCGTACCGGCAAGCAGCGAACCCATATCAAGCGAATAGATCACCGCAGGCAACAGCACGTCGGGCACGTCTTCTTCATGAATGCGCCGCGCCAGCCCTTCGGCAATCGCGGTTTTCCCTACGCCGGGTTCACCCACATAAAGGGGATTGTTTTTTGACCGGCGGCACAGGATCTGCACGGTGCGGTCCACTTCCTCACTGCGCCCGATTAACGGATCAATTCGGCCCTTCGCCGCCTTTTCATTCAGATTGACGGTGAACTGCTCCAGCGCGGTTTCCTTGCCCTTCTTTTCCTTTGCTTCGGCAGGCTTCTCCTCCTCGTTGGCGTCATCAACGCCTTCCGGATTGTTGGGCGCAATGCGGCCATCCTTACCGATGCCGTGGCTGATATAGGATACCGCATCAAGGCGGCTCATATCCTGTTGCTGGAGGAAATAGACGGCATAGCTTTCGCGTTCGGAAAACAGCGCGACCAGCATATTCGCGCCGGTTACGACATCCTTGCCCGACGATTGCACATGCAGGATCGCGCGCTGTACCACGCGTTGAAACCCGCTGGTTGCGGCCGGTTCTACATTGCCGGGAACTTTCAGACTGTCCAGTTCACTGTCCAGATATTCGGTCACGATATCAGAAAGCTCGCCCAGATCGACGCCGCAGGCCTGCATCACCTGCGCCGCGTCACCATCATCGACGAGCGCCAGCAACAAATGTTCCAGCGTCGCATATTCATGGCTGCGGTCTGCGGCGTTTTTCAGCGCCTGATGAATGGTGGCTTCGAGCGATTCTGCGAAAGATGCCATGTAACTTTGCTCCTGTTTGCCGCAATCTCGCGGCCTTCAATATTCCGATAGCTTGATCCTGATATCGGCACCCGTTGCCATGCTTTCAATGGCGGTAACTGCGTTTTGAGCGCGGGCCGGCATGCGCGATGCTGCGCGCGGGTTGCCGAACGATAAGCCCGCATAGCAAAAGCCGGATTGAGATGCGATGCGCCTCATGATTTGAATAGTCCGTCTGCAGCCTGCCGGTGGCTGCTGGCTGCCTGCTTCTTCGCCTCGCACCGGGCAATCTCGGCGTGAAGCGCGGAAATGCGCGCTTCCAGCTCGGCAATCGAAAGCGGATCGAGATCTTCGCCGCGCAGCAGCGACAACGGATCGTCGCGGCGTGCAGGCATATCATCATCGCTGTTCATGGCCGCAATAGTTGACGTCAAAGCGGCTTGTGTCAATATGCTGCACCGATACGGGGCGTAAACAATTCAAGCAGCAACGAAACAAGCTGCATTAGTCGGCTGCAAAGGGCGAACATGGACAATCTGGCAAACGAAGTTCCCGCGACGATGACGGCGGTGGAAATCACGCAGCCGGGCGGGCCGGAAATGTTGCAAGCTGCGGTTCGGCCAGTGCCGTCGCCCGGCGCAGGCGAAGTGCTGGTAAAGGTTGCAGCGGCGGGCGTTAACCGGCCCGATGTCATGCAGCGAAAGGGGCTGTATCCCGCGCCTGCCGATGCAACCGATTTGCCCGGTCTGGAAATCGCGGGCGAGGTTGTGTCGGTGGGCAACGGCGCTGACAGTGTAGCGATCGGCGCAAAGGTCTGCGCGCTGGTGGAAGGCGGCGGCTACGCGGAATATTGCATCGCGCGCGCGGCCCAGTGCCTGCCTGTGCCGGACACGCTGTCGATGGCGCAGGCCGCGGCGATACCCGAAACACTGATGACCGTGTGGCACAATCTGTTTGAGCGCGGCTATGCAGTGGAGGGGGAAACCGCACTCGTTCACGGCGGCACCAGCGGGATCGGGACGATGGCGATAAAGCTGGGCCAGCTGTTCGGCGTGAAAACCATCGTCACATGCGGCAGTGACGAAAAATGCGCCGCGGCGATGCGGATCGGCGCGGATCATGCGATCAATTACAAAACGTCCGATTTTGTCGACGAAGTGAAAGCGATTACCGGCGGCGAGGGCGTGTCAGTAGTGCTCGATATGATCGCGGGCGATTATGTGCCGCGCAATATGAAATGCATGGCAGAGGATGCGCGCCATGTAACGATTGCGTTGCAGGGCGGCATGAAGGCCGAGCTGAATCTGGCCGTCATCATGATGCACCGCTATACGATGACAGGATCAACCCTGCGGGCGCGCAGCGCGCAGTTCAAGGCGCTGCTCACCGATGAGATTTATCGCAATGTCTGGCCCGATGTCACGGCGGGCAATCTGAAACCCGAAATAGACCGCAGCTTCCCCTTGGCACAAGCCGCCGCCGCCCACGCCCACATGGAACGCGGCAGCCACATCGGAAAAATCGTGCTGACGGTATGAGCGATCCCGACCTGCCAGCACCACGTCCCTGATAGTATTCCCTCTGGTTGAAGAGCCTTCGTCGCCTCTTCAATCTCTGGCTCGCGCCGGTCAAGACCTGTGTGGAAGAACTGTGTATAACTATGTTATGTGGCTAAGATCCTGCAGAATTAATGCAGATATAATGGCTACACAGCTAAAGGCCGGCCATCACTTCGCCAACATCGGTTTGAGATATCCGCCGGTGTAGCTGCGCTTTTCTGCGGCTACTTTTTCAGGGGTGCCTTCGGCTATAATCTCGCCGCCTTTTACGCCGCCTTCCGGGCCGAGATCGATAATCCAGTCGGCGGTTTTGATGACGTCGAGATTATGTTCGATCACGATCACGCTGTTGCCTTGTTCCACTAGCCGGTGCAGCACTTCCAGCAATTTGCGCACATCTTCAAAATGCAGGCCTGTGGTCGGCTCATCGAGGATGTAGAGCGTCTGACCAGTTGAACGCTTGGACAGCTCCTTTGCCAGCTTCACCCGCTGCGCCTCGCCGCCCGACAGCGTCGTCGCCTGCTGCCCCACCTTCACATAGCCCAGCCCGACTTCATAGAGCATCGCCATTTTGTCGCGTATCGGTGGCACGGCCTTGAATGTCTCGACAGCATCCTCGACGGTCATGTCGAGCACGTCGGCTATGCTCATGCCCTTCCACTTCACTTCCAGAGTTTCGCGGTTATACCGCTTACCGCCGCATTCTTCGCAAGTGACATATACGTCGGGCAGAAAATGCATTTCGATCTTGATCACGCCATCGCCGCGGCATTGTTCGCAGCGGCCGCCCTTTACGTTGAAGCTGAAACGCCCCGGCTTGTATCCGCGTGCCTCGCTTTCGGGCAGGCCGGCAAACCAATCGCGTATGTTGGTGAAGGCGCCGGTATAAGTTGCCGGGTTGCTGCGCGGTGTGCGGCCAATAGGGGATTGGTCAATATCGATAACTTTGTCGCAGTGATCCAGCCCCGTCACCTTGTCATGCGCTCCGGCTATCACGCGCGCACCGTTCAATGTGCGCGCAGCCGCAGCATACAGCGTATCGATAGTGAGCGATGATTTGCCGCTGCCCGAAACGCCAGTAACGCAGGTAAATGTGCCAAGCGGGACCGCAGCGGTAACATTCTGAAGATTATTTGCGCGCGCACCATGCACCGTCAGTTTCTTGCCATTGCCCTTTCGGCGCTTTGCAGGAACGGCGATCTCGCGCTTGCCGGACAGATAGTCAGCGGTCAGCGATTTCTTCGCCTTCATGATCTGTTTCAGCGTGCCCTTTGCCACAATCTCGCCGCCATGGACGCCTGCACCGGGGCCCAGATCGACGATATAATCGGCGGTGCGGATTGCATCTTCGTCATGCTCCACAACGATCACCGTATTGCCCAGATCGCGCAGCCGTTTCAATGTGGCGAGCAAGCGATCATTGTCCTTTTGATGCAGCCCGATCGAGGGTTCATCAAGGACATACAGCACGCCCGAAAGCCCGCTGCCAATCTGCGAAGCAAGACGGATGCGCTGGCTTTCCCCGCCCGATAGCGTGCCCGACGTGCGGTCGAGGTTTAGGTAATCAAGACCGACATTGTTGAGGAAGCCAAGCCGCTCGTTGATCTCTTTCAAAATGGCCGCTGCAATCTGCCGCTGTGTATCGCCGAGTTTTTCCTCCAGCGAACCGAACCATGCAAGCGCGTCGGCAACGCTCATCTTCGTCGGGCTGGCAATATCGGTCATCGCGATTTTGACGGCCAGCGCCTCCGGTTTCAGCCGCGCGCCGTGGCATGTCTCGCATGGCTGTGCGGTTTGAAATTTGGCCAGTTCCTCGCGCATCCATGCGCTGTCGGTTTGCAATATCCGCCGGTGAAGATTGCCGACGACGCCTTCAAAGGCTTTGCTGACGGTATATTCCTTGCGCCCGTCCTTAAATGTCAGTTTTACCGGCATGCCGCCTGTGCCGTGCAGGATAATCTGCCGCTGGTCCGGCTCCAGATCGCGCCACGGCGTCGTCAGTTTGAAATCATATGCTTTGGCCAGACTGCCCAGCACCTGCATATAATAGGGGGAGGGCGGGTTCGATTTTGCCCATGGCACCACGGCGCCTTGCTTTAACGAAAGCGCCTCATTCGGCACAACGAGCTGTTCGTCAAATTCCAGCCGTTCGCCCAGCCCGTCGCAATCGGGGCACGCCCCTTGCGGTGCATTGAATGAAAATAGCCGCGGTTCAATTTCGGCAATTGTGAAGCCGGAAACAGGGCAGGCGAACCGTTCACTGAAAACGATCCGGTTGTCGGGCAGGCCGGTGCCTTTCATCTTTGTTTTGCGCGGCGCGGCTTCGGCGGCGATCTGCGCTGAATCGGGCGGCGCGCCTTTATCCGATCCCGGTTCGTCCTGCCGCTTTTCATCCAGTAGCGCATCGGCAACGGTGCCATCGGCCAGATCAACAAATGCCAATCCATCGGCAAGCCGCAATGCCGTCTCGAAACTGTCGGCGAGCCGCGTTTCCAGCCCGTCTTTTATGACCAGCCGGTCAACCACCACCTCGATGTCGTGCTTGAATTTCTTATCCAGCTTCGGTGCCTCCTGAAGCTCGTAAAACTCGCCGTCGATACGCACCCGGGTAAAGCCTGCCTTTTGCCATTCAGCCATTTCGCGGCGATATTCGCCTTTGCGCCCCTGAACTACGGGGGCGAGCAGATATAGCCGCGTGCCTTCGCGCAGAGCCATCGTGCGATCGACCATCTGGCTGACCGTTTGTGCAGTGATAGGCTCGCCGGTTGCAGGTGAATAGGGGATGCCGACGCGCGCCCATAACAGCCGCATATAATCATAGATTTCGGTCACGGTCGCGACGGTCGACCGGGGATTGCGAGATGTGGTTTTCTGCTCGATGGAAATCGCCGGGGAAAGCCCCTCGATATGTTCGACATCGGGCTTCTGCATCATTTCGAGGAATTGCCTCGCATAGGCGGACAGGCTCTCAACATAGCGCCGTTGGCCCTCCGCATAGATCGTATCAAACGCAAGCGAGGATTTGCCGCTGCCCGACAGGCCGGTGATGACGATCAACTTGTCACGCGGCAGATCGATATCGACGCCGGTCAGGTTATGTTCGCGCGCGCCGCGCACTTTTATGTGGGTAAGGCTCATAGAGGGCTTCGTTTCACTTTTGTTCTTAAATTGCAAGCAAAGTATCGTCGCTGGTCACCCGCAATCTGGCCAGCTTGCAACAGCATTTCAAGTAAGGCTGTGCGACGCTGGCCTGCATAAGGCGCAGCGAGGCGTGATGCGCAGCCGTATTGCTATTCGGCCTTTGGCAGTATCCGGCGGAACTTCCTGTATCCCCATACCAGCAGCCATATCGCCAACGCCAGCAGCACCACTGCGACAATCGCGGCAACCACAGGATTGGCGAAGATGAGCGCAAGCAGCCCGACAGCCACAACATCCTCGCCAGCCGAAACGACGGTATTGCTGAACGGTTCGGGCGATGTATTGACCGCTGCACGCGCTGTAGCCTTTGTGGCATGCCCCGCAAATGCCGCGCCGCCGCCAAGCAGGAATGCGACAACCTGCCATGTCGGATCACCGGCATCGACAACAGCCAGCGCCAGCAGTGCACCACCCAGCGGGCGCAGCAGCGTGTGCAGCCCATCCCATGC
>ENA-ORXM01003844-ORXM01003844.1-marine-metagenome-genome-assembly--contig:-NODE-3844-length-14186-cov-4.095400_pt1 | contig 14186 bp, 10 predicted proteins | sample MGYA00237867_ERZ511480 | MGnify/ENA primary metagenome ERZ511480 (study PRJEB26309, sample SAMN06266103) | marine metagenome | isolation source: Algal blade | place: United Kingdom:Sidmouth, United...
TAGTAAAGGTTAAAAGTGCATAAGATAAATCATTAAATTGATACCATTTTTACGGACTATTGATGCTGTAATTGAAAATAAAAAGAGAAATGTTCAAGCTTTGGGTAGCCATAAAAAAAGAATTCCAAATCCTTATGTACGATAAGGCAGGTCTAGCAGTTATGTTTGGAATGCCTTTGCTGTTGGTATATGTGATTACAATTATTCAAGATTCTGCTTTCAAAATTGTTAATGAGAATAAAATTTCAATTTTAATTGTTAATAAAGATAAAGGAGAAGAAGGGCAAAAATTAGTCACTTTGATGCAGGCTTCAGGCCTGTTTGATTTGTCTCAAAAGGATTCTGTGCAGAATGTTAAACAGACGATGCAAAAAGAAGACTATCTAACTAGTTTGGTTATTGCCACTAATTTTACAGAAAAAATTACAGAAAAAGCAACCTTAGTTAGCTCTACAATGATGACGGAATTGGGCTTAGAAGAAGCTAATAATTTACCCAAAAAAATAAAGTTACCTGCCCTAGATTTTTATCACGACCCTGTTTTGCAAGAAAACTATTGTTTCTCTATTATTAATATGGTGGATGCTTTTTTGAAAAGTATAGAAGGGGAGTTGTTGATCAATCAGATGTGCAAACAATTAGACTTAACAGAGTCTCCTCAGCAATTAAAGGAAGCAATGATTAATAATCGGGTGCCAATTAATAGAATACCAGCCACGGCATCAGACAGCACCAAATTGCCAAACTCTACCCAACATAATGTACCCGCGTGGACGATTTTTGCTATGTTCTTTATGGTCGTTTCTTTGGGTAATAATATTGTAAAAGAGCGTTTAAATGGAAGTTTTATTCGTCTAAAAACAATGCCAACGAGTTTTGCTTTAGTTCTTGGAGCAAAAATGTTGTTGTATTTGGCTGCGGCAGTAGCACAGGTAACCTTAGTCTTTTCCTCTGCAAAATTAACCTTCCCCTTGTTAGGATTACCAGAATTAACACTTCCCTCCAATCAAATTGGGTTTATTTTTATAGTATTGTTAAGCGGATTAGCTGCTGTAAGTTATGCGATGTTGGTTGGAACAATGGTACGAACACAAGAACAAGCACACGGATTTGGCTCTATGTCAATTGTTATTTTAGCTGCAATAGGAGGAATTTGGGTGCCTAGTTTTGTGATGCCCGATTATATGCAAACCATTAGCTTGATATCTCCTTTGAATTGGTGTTTAGAAGGCTTTTATGTGCTATTTTTGAAAGGAGGATCTTGGGCAGAGCTGCAAACTGTAGTAGTTGGTTTAACTCTCTTTATAACCATCTGCTTGGGAATTGCATTTTTGAAACTGAAGAAAGATAAAATTATATAAATTGATTAGATTCTCTACTAAATAGAGGATTTTTAATAGGATAAATTGTATTATTAAATGTGCTAACTATTTTTAATACTTCGTGGAGTTTAGCTGTACTGAGGTTTTGTTCAGGGGCTATATGAAGCATAGATATTTTTGAATATTCCAAAAATAGTTTTAGCAGTTTATTAAAAATAAATAACCCAATATTATGGAAACAACAGAACTTAAGGAAAAATTAAAGCAACAAATCATTGATTATTTAAACTTAATTGATGTAGAACCAGAAGATTTAAAGAACGACTCTCCTTTGTTTGGACCAGATGGTGAATTAGGCTTAGATTCTATCGATTCTGTAGAGCTACTAGTATTACTAGAACGTGAATACAAATTAAAAATTACAGACCCCAAAGAAGGAAGAAAAGTATTGGTGGATGTAAATAGCATGGCGGAGTATATTACAGAAAACCAAAGGTCTTAGAACCATTTAAAATAGATGACTCTCTGATAAGTTTTTTGATAATCAATTAAATTTGATTAGCTACACCACGCTCGTCTCTACGTCCGTTGAGAGAGCTGGGTATCTTAAATACGCTGTTTCTGCGTGCTTTATAACGAACTATTAAAATTAATAGGAGTCGTATTTATAACTTGTGTACCCTACACACATCCATAAAGGGTAATGGTCTTCTTTTTATGCTGTCACAAGATTTATTATTGAACCAATAGATTAAATTTATTTCCACTCGTCAAATCAAAGAACGTATGACAAGAGTTTTGATAACTGGTATTGGAGTTATTTCAGCCATTGGCAAGAACGCTGTTGAAAATAGAATACAACTTCAAAAAGGACAAACAGGTATTGGCAAAGCAACGTTAATGGACTCTAGGTATGTAGATGTTTTTCCTTTTGGAGAAGTACCACATAGTACAGCGTCTTTGATGGAAATGGCGGGTATTGCTGGTGAAAAAGGAATAACAAGAACAGATATTTTAGCTACCGTAGCGATACAAGAAGCTTTGGCATCATCAGGAATTTCGCCAGAAGAAATTTCAGCAATGGATACGGCATTTATCTCTGCTAGTACAGTAGGAGGAATGTCAATGACCGATGAATTGTATAGAGATGGCAATAAAATTGGAGCACCTTCTGATTATTTATCTTCTTATATCTGTGGGGCACATACCTTAAAATTGGCAAATCGTTACCAAATGAAAGGTTTGTCAACAACATTTAATACCGCTTGTTCTTCTTCTGCTAATTCGATTATGTTTGGTGCCAAATTAATCAAATCGGGTAGAGCGAAACGAGCTATTGTTGGTGGTTCTGATGGCTTGGCAAAATTTACAGTAAATGGATTTAATGCCTTGCGTATCTTATCTCCAAAACCATGTATGCCTTTTGATAAAAATCGTTCAGGGCTAACCTTGGGAGAAGGAGCAGCTTTTTTGATTTTAGAAGCAGAGGAGTTGGTTGGTAACAAAAAGGTCTATGGTGAAGTCACAGGATATGGTAATACCAATGATGCCTTTCATCCCTCCTCTATATCAGACGATGCTATTGGTATTGTTGGGTCTATTTCGCAAGCTATAGAAAGGGCGCAATTGCAACCCAACCAAATTGACTATATTAATGCACATGGAACAGGAACGGAAAACAATGACATTTCTGAAATGTTTGGATTAAACAGTGTTTTTGGTACCATACCGCCTTATCAATCCACCAAACCTTATACAGGGCATACCCTTGCTGCAGCAGGAGGAATTGAGGCTGTTTTTGGTCTTTTAGCTATGGAAAATAGTGAATTATATCCCAGCCTGAATTGTATTAATCCGATAGAGCAGTACGATGCTAGACCTATTGCTACTTACCAAAGTGCCTATGAAATTAAACACTTCTTATCCAATTCTTTTGGTTTTGGGGGGAATTGTTCTTCGATCATTCTTTCAAAAGCTTAAATTATGTATATCATTGATATGTCTTGTATTTCAGCACAAGATACGTATAATAACGCCATTTTTGAAGAAGGAGTAAAGGTACATACAGAGCCTCAATATTGGGCTGTAGAACCTAAATATAAAAAGATGGTTCCGCTTAATTTGTTGCGTAGAATGAGTAAGTCAGTACGTATGGGAGTTGGAACAGGTATTCCATTAATCGAGCAATTTAAAGAGAGTTTAGATGGAATTATTATTGGTTCTGCCAATGGTTCTATCAAAAAATCAATAAGCTTCTTGAATCAGATTGTAGAATATGACGAAGGAACTTTGACGCCAACTGATTTTATCCAATCTACTTCTAACTCAATTGCAGGAACTTTAGCCTTGATGGGTAAAATTACAGGATATAATAATACGCATGTTAATAATGGAATTGCTTTTGAAAGTGCTATTTTAGATGCTTTACTGTTGTTCGAAGAAAATGATGCAGAACGCTTATTATTAGGAGGTGTAGAGGAAATTTCTCAAGCAAATTACAATGTAGATTCCTTGAGGGGAATGTTTAAAGAAACAGTCGTTGATTCTACTCAATTACTGGATTCAAATACTCCTGGAACGGTATCGGGGGAAGGGGCAGCCTTGTTTGTCGTAGATGCTCAGCCCTCAGAGTCAGCTGTTGCTCAAATTGTAGATGTTGCTCAAATGGTACACCCAACACCAACCGAAGTCTTGGCAAAAGCGAAGTTGTTTTTGGAGCGTAATAATTTGACTACAGAAGATATAGATGCTTTGTTTTTGGGCTATAATGGGGATAATCGAACCGATCATTATTATAAAGAGTTACAAGAAGCACTTTTTCCAACGCAAGCTATCTATGTTTATAAAAACTTAGTGGCAGATTATTATACCGTTTCTTCTTTTGCGGTTTGGTTGGCTGCTAATTTGTTCTTAGGTAAAAAAATGCCAGAAGAGGTGATTAAAAAAGCGACTACAAAACCAATACAACGTGTCTTGATTTATAATCATTACGAAGGAACACAACATGGGTTTATACTAATGAGTAGACCTTGATTTATAAAATTTAAGTACCTAAACTAATAAAAATGAGTCCTCTTTTAATTTAAAGGAGGACTCATTTTTTATTAATTTCCTAGTAAAAGACTTATTCACGAGTTAATACAAAAGGAACACCGATTACTGAAAGTGTAATTTTATCACATTCATTCTTGGTAATAGGAAATTGAACATCGATAGAGTTTGTCGTTGTAGCAGATGCTGCAACAGTATACAAAGTATCGTTTGAAATAGAGTATGTTTTAACGGACAAAGAATCACCATTGATAACACCACCAAGAATGTCATCACTAGGATCTACCAATGTTCCATTTGCTTGGAATTCTACAGTTGCTGTACCAGCTGTTACCGTCCAGCTACCAACGATGTTTGTCTCAACAGCAGGAGGAGTACAGTCACTATCTTGTGTACAAGCGGTCATAAATAAAGCTACGGCTACCATTAATACTGCAAAACCTTGTTTCAAAAAATTCATATTGTTATTTATTGTGTAAAAAAAAAATAAGGATTGGTTATTAAAGGAAAAAGATCGAAATTTCGTTTTCCATGATAGCTTTAGCAAATTCTGTGCCGATAAAAAAAAGCTGCAAGTATTGTACTTACAGCTTCTGGTAGATTATAAATGTAACTCTTAAAAAGTCTAAATATCATAATTTAAAACAGGCATTAACCAACGTTCTGCTTCTTCTCTATGCATTCCTTTACGTTGTGCATAATTTTCTACTTGATCTTTCTCTATATTACCCAAGCCAAAGTATTTGGATTCAGGATGAGAGAAATACCAACCGCTGACAGAAGCCGCAGGATACATGGCACAACTTTCTGTTAAGATAATACCCGTTTGAGCTTCTACATCTAATAGTTCAAATAAGGTGCGTTTTTCGGTATGTTCTGGACAAGCAGAGTAACCTGGTGCTGGACGAATACCTACATAACGTTCTTTGATTAACTCCTCGTTATTAAGGATTTCATTTTTGTCATAACCCCAATGCAATTTACGAACTTGCTCGTGCATGCATTCAGCAAAAGCCTCTGCCAAACGATCTGCCAAAGCTTTGGTCATAATCGCATTATAATCGTCTAATTCAGCTTCAAACTTTTTGACCCACTCTTCTATATTTCCACCTGCGGTAACCGCAAAGCCACCAATATAGTCTTTGACTTGACTTTCTTTAGGTGCAATAAAATCACTTAGGCAAAAGTTGGCTTGTCCTGGTGCTTTTTGACGTTGTTGACGTAAATTACGCAAAGTATAAGCAACTTCAGAGCGAGATTCATCCGTGTATACTTCAATGTCATCGTCATTTACACTGTTAGCAGGAAAAAAGCCAATAATTGCAGTAGCTGTCAGCCAATTTTCGTTCACAATACGATCCAAGATAACTTGTCCATCGTCAAATAATTTTTGAGCTTCGATTCCAACCACTTCATCAGTTAAGATTTCAGGGTATTTGCCACGTAATTGCCAGCTGTTGAAGAATGGTGTCCAATCAATATATTTACGAAGGATATTTAGGTCAAAATTTTCAAATAATTTTGTACCTGTAAACATTGGAACAGGAGGCGTATAAGTATCCCAATCCAATTGCAACTTATTTTCTTTTGCTTTTTTGTGAGTCAAGTATTTTTTTGCAGATTTTCGATTTCCACGACGCAAGCGGACTTCATCAAATTCGCTACGAATATTTTGTACATAAGCTGCTTGTTCTTCTTTATTTTGATTCAACAAAGAGCTAGCTACAGTTACCGAACGAGAAGCATCCAAAACATGAACGGCAATGTTGTTGGTATATTGAGGCTCAATTTTTACAGCTGTATGTGTCTTAGAAGTCGTAGCACCACCAATCATCAATGGAATTTCAAAGCCTTGACGTTGCATTTCTTTAGCAACATAAACCATTTCATCCAAAGAAGGCGTAATCAGACCACTCAAACCAATAATATCGACTTGCTCTTTTCGAGCAGCTTTCAAAATGGCATCACAAGAGACCATAACTCCTAAATCTATGATTTCGTAATTATTACAAGCCAAAACAATCCCTACGATATTCTTACCAATATCATGCACATCTCCTTTTACGGTTGCCATTAGAATTTTTCCTTTGGAAGATCCTCCAGAACCTTTCTTTTCTTCTTCAATAAAAGGCGTTAAGTAAGCAACCGCTTGTTTCATAACACGAGCAGATTTAACTACTTGTGGTAAAAACATTTTTCCTGCGCCAAAAAGATCACCAACAATGTCCATTCCAGCCATCAAAGGTTCCTCGATGACTCGAAGCGGGCTAACATATTTGTTGTGCGCCTCTATGGTATCTTCTGTAATATAATCGGTAATTCCTTTGACTAAAGAATGCGCCAAACGCTCCTCTACCGTCCCCTCTCGCCAAGACAAATCAACCACCCGTTTTTTGCCTTGTCCTTTTACTTTTTCGGCATATTCCATTAGGCGATCTGTTGCTTCAGAATTTCTATTGAAGAGCAAGTCTTCTACCAAAGTCAACAATTCTTTAGGAATGTCCTCATATATCTCCATCATTCCAGCATTCACAATTCCCATATCCATACCTGCTTTTACCGCATGATATAAGAAAACGGAGTGAATGGCTTCACGAATGACATTATTACCACGAAAAGAAAAAGAAATATTACTAACACCACCACTAATTTTTACATTAGGCATTAGGCGTTTGATCTCCCGACAAGCATCAATAAAATAGATACCATAGTTAGCATGCTCTTCTATTCCTGTTCCGATTGCAAAAATATTAGGATCAAAAATGATGTCCTGTGCAGGGACACCAACTTGTTCCGTTAGAATCTTATAAGCACGATGACAGATTTGAACCTTACGATCAGTCGTGTCTGCTTGTCCTTCGGTATCAAAAGCCATCACGATCATAGACGCACCATAGCGTTTACATAGCTTCGCGTGCTTGATAAAAGCCTCTTCTCCTTCTTTGAGAGAGATAGAATTGACAATAGATTTTCCTTGTACACATTTCAAACCAGCCTCGATGACTTCCCACTTAGAAGAGTCAATCATAATCGGCAGTTTAGAAATGTCTGGCTCTGCTGCAATCAAATTTAAGAAGGTAACCATCGCTTCTTTTGAATCCAAAAGCCCTTCATCCATATTGACATCAATAACCTGTGCACCTCCTTCTACTTGTTGACGAGCGACAGACAATGCTTCTTCATAATTACCGTTCTTAATCAGACGAGCAAATTTACGAGAACCTGTCACGTTGGTTCGTTCTCCAACGTTGATAAAGTTCAAATTTTCTCGAACAATCAAAGGTTCTAAACCACTATATTGAGTATATTTAGAAGGCTCGTTTTTTTTGCGAATTGCTAACCCTTGCACTGCTTCTGCCATGCATTGAATGTGTTCTGGTGATGTTCCACAACAACCACCAATAATATTCACAAACCCACTAGCTGCAAAATCTTTGATATAGCCACTCATTTCTTCTCCATCTTGATCGTATTCTCCAAATTCATTGGGCAAACCTGCATTTGGATAGGCACTGATGTAGCAATCTGCAATATTAGACAATGCTTCTACGTGTGGACGCATTTCTGTGGCACCAAGCGCACAGTTCAACCCTACACTAAATAAACTGGCATGGCTAACTGAAATCCAAAAAGCTTCTACCGTTTGACCAGAAAGTGTTCTTCCACTGGCATCTGTAATGGTTCCAGAAACCATAACAGGGTAAGCAATGCCTACTTTTTCGCAATATTTGTCAATCGCAAAAAGCGCTGCCTTACAATTTAATGTATCGAAGACAGTTTCTATCAAAAATAAATCACAACCACCATCTGCTAATCCTTCAATTTGCAAATAATAAGCTTCTACTAAGTCATCAAAGTTGACGGCTCTGAACCCTGGGTCGTTCACATCAGGAGACATAGAAGCCGTTTTACTTGTTGGTCCTATTGCGCCTGCAACAAAACGAGGTTTATCGGGGTTTAGTTGATTGTAATACTCAGTAGCCCGCTTGGCACACTGGGCAGAAGCAACATTCATTTCATAGGCTATCTCTGCCAAGTCATAATCCTCTTGCGAAATAGCATTGGCATTAAATGTGTTCGTTTCAATAATGTCTGCACCAGCTTTTAAGTACGCTTTGTGAATATTTTCAATGACATCAGGTCTGGTGATGGACAACAAATCGTTGTTGCCTTTCAAGTCCTGGTGAAAATCTTCAAAACGCTTGCCTCGATAGTCTTTTTCTGTCAAGTTGTACTCTTGAATCATCGTACCCATAGCGCCATCGATAACCATAATACGTTGTGCGATGATTTTATGGAGACGTTCGAGTGTGTTAACAGCTGGAACTGTTGTTGTATTTGTCATTCAATCTACAGTTTAAAGTACATTTGATATTGATGTTTTATTTCTAAGAATTAGATACGCTTAGACGAAATATTGATAGGTATAAAACAATCAATGAATTGGTTTCCAATAGAAATTTCTGTTTTGGTTCTTTTTAGTACAAAAAAAGTTAAACATGCTCATGAAATTTTATTTTGGAAGTGTAAAGGTAATCAAAAGCAATTAAACTATCAATTCTCTATTGTTTCTGATTCTTAATTTATTGTAACTTTTTGTAAAAATTACCTTATTTTAATAGAATAGCTTGTTTACAATACTTCGTGGAGGAATTATATTAGTTTGATTATCAATTAGATACACTTAAAATCTTTGGAACGATACATCGTTGATAATCAAACTAATATGAAATGCTTTTTATGTTTTTTGGTAAAAAAAACTAAAAACCCCACGAAGTATTAAATGATTATAAGCCTTTAGAATTAAAAAATCTATAATACGATTGTCTTGAGATTGATTTTATTCAAAGGATGTATTATATTAGATGAAAAAGAACACCATGAAAACACGTCAACTCCAATATTTTATTCTTAGTATAAGTTGTTTTATATTTTGCATTAATTCACTTTTTGCAACACATATTATTGGAGGAGAAATCAACTATCGGTGTTTGGGAAATAATCGTTATGAAATAACGCTTCAATTATTTAGAGATTGTGATACAGGAGTGCCTTGGTTTGAAGATCCTGCGCTTATACAAATACTAGGTGCTAATGGACAATTTATAGATACCATTGGTATGACTCTTATGAACAATGATACCTTGGCTTTTTCTGCTTCAGCTTGTTCCGTTATTCCACCCTCTGCTTGTATTCACACCACTACCTATCGAGAGGTACGAACCTTGCCTTTTAGAGTAGGGGGCTATCAGTTTTTGTATCAAATTTGTTGTCGAAATCAAGACATTATTAATATAATTAATCCGACAGGAACAGAAGCAGCCTATCATGCAGTATTAACAGAGGAGGCACTTTTAGCTTGCAATAATGCGCCAAAGTTTGACGGTTGGCCACCCTTTTATATTTGTAATGGTCAACCCTTTAGTTACGATCATTCAGCAATAGATGCAGATGGAGATTCAATTGTTTATGAACTATGTACCCCTTACGATGTTTTTGGGAATTTCAACTCATTGGTCGATTGGCGAGCTCCATATAATCTTAATAATATGCTTGGAGGACCGCAACCATTTAGCATAGATCCAGTTACTGGTTTACTAACAGGAACGCCTTTTACAAATGGAACGTTTGTTTTTGGAATTTGTATCAGTGAGTATCGAAATGGTGTCTTAATGGGACAGGTACGACGAGATTTTCAGTTTATTGTAACAGCTTGTATTACTTCTATAGTCGCAAATTTTGCACCAGATATACCTCCCTGTAATAGTTCTTTGAGTATTGATTTTGATAACCTAAGTAATCCTTCTAATGGACCTTTTATTTGGGATTTTGGAGATGGAAGCCCGACTTCTGATATTGCAAATCCAATCCACTCTTACCCAGATACGGGGCAATATACGGTTTTGCTGATTGCAGGTTTGGGAACACCTTGTGAAGATTCAATGGAAATAGATGTACAGTTAAATATAGAGGCTGCGGATATTGATGTTGTGAGTGCTCCAATCATCTGTAATGACAACAAGGTATTGTTAGTTGCTTATAATGTTTTTTCTGAATTTAATCAGATTGTAAACTATGATTGGTCTCCTCCTGGAAATATTATCTCAGGGCAAGGAACGGATAGTGTTTGGATGTCTGTTAGTGGGGGAAGTTTTGGCGTTTTGGTAACAGCAACGAATAATTATGGCTGTAAAGATGTAGTTCAATTGACACAAATAGATGTGCCTGTAGACACTGTTTTAGCAGCTTTTGACGCCACTACTTTTTCTTGCAATGAATCTTTTACAGTTCCGTTCAATAACCAAAGTATTGCTAGTAACAATCAATATTTGTGGAATTTTTCCAATATAGCAAGTTCTACTGATTTCAACCCCACTTACACCTTTCCAGACACAGGAACGTATGCAATCACTCTAGTTGCAGGAGTAGGAAGTCCTTGCCAAGACACGTTTACAAGAAACTTATATGTGCCTTTTACAAAACCTTCTATAGCAGCAATAGGTTCTCAAACTGTTTGTAAGGAAGATACGTTATTATTGACGGCATTTACGATAGGACAGAACTATCACGATATTGTTGATTATACTTGGACGCCTGCTGACAATATTATCTCAGGACAAGGAACGGACAGTATTTGGGTATTGGCAAGTGGAGATATTTATTTTGAAGTGGTAGCTACAAATACCGAAAATTGTAAAGATACCAATTATACGAGTGCCATTGTTAGTACAATATCTCCAACGCTTACCGTATCTGCTACCCCTAACGAAATTTACTTAGGACAAACGACTCAATTGTTAGCCAATTATGATGCAGATTATAATTATGTTTGGCTGCCCGATACAACGCTAAGTGCAACGACTATTCATGATCCTACAGCGAATCCTCGCGTTGTTAATACCTACTATGTAAGGGTAACGAATGATTTTGGCTGTTCTTTATTTGATTCTGTTACTGTTCGAATTTTACCGCCACTCTGTGGTAATCCTGTTGTTTTTGTGCCTTCTGCTTTTTCTCCTGATAACGATGGACATAATGATGTATTGATGGTAGAAGGAAACAATATTACAGAAATGACTTTTGCTATTTATAACCGTTGGGGACAAAAAGTATTTGAAACTAAGGATCAAAATCGAGGTTGGGATGGAACGTTTCAAGGAAAGTTATTGTCTCCTGATGTGTATGGTTATTATATGAATTGCACTTGCGATGATGGAAGTCAAGCCTTGCTCAAAGGGAACATTACTTTGTTGCGTTAGGGGAATCTAATTCTCAATATTATAACACCCTATTTCTGGGCTAATAACTTGGCAGCAATAAGAAACTTTGTTTCTAGATTTTGTGATAATAAAAAATACCCTTTTACAAAAAGTGAGTGAGATATATCAAAACGTTGTAAATAAGGAACGCTCAATAAATAAAATGAACGTCTTGCGTCATCTTTTTGGTCTGAAAATTTCAAAAAAATCGAACGTGTAACCCGTTACACTACTCTTTTTTTAAAACTTTCATCCTCAAAAATATTTAACAATACTTGTTCACCTTATTTATTTCTCATTCCTAAGAATGAAATACTTACGACTAAGTTTTTAAATTTTACTTTTTGTACTAAACAAAACTTATTGCTAAGTCTTATTTCTTTCGTGAATTAAGTACAAATTTCCGCTTTTTTTTATAGAAAAACTACTGTTCTCGTATATTTTCAGTCTTTATTTCTTTTTCTTCTAAATAGATAAACACTTTTTGCTTGCGCCAGGTTGCGTGAATCGTGGTTCCATTCTTTAAAATTTTGTGCCATTGATTCTGTTTCTTGTTTTTTGGCGCACCAAAATAGTCTTTAATAGTCTGTTCAGCAGCTTCTTTGCTTTTGTGCAAAATATTGATTTCTGCCAATGCTTTGTCCCCTGTTTTATCAAACATATAATAAACAGAAGTATATTTTTCAGTTTCTAGATCTTCTGTATAAATTTCTCTAGGTGTTTCTTGAACAGAATTAACAATATACGCCTTTTTTCTAAGATGGAGAACGGTATTCTGAGCCATTCCAAGTTCAACATTTTTGATAATGTCTGGCAAATATTGGGCACTCGCTTTTGAATCCAATTGACTTCCTGCACAAGCAGAAATCAAGATTGTTATTAATAAAATAAAAAAACTACTAAACAAAGTAGATAGTGGCGTAAAAGTATTATTTTTCATATCGTGTTGTGAGAAGTCTATCGTATTTATTACTAGTGATTAGACTTAGTTTTTAAAACATAAGTTGCTTGTCTAAAAAAGAGCAAAACAGATTTGCTAGACACTTCAATTAATTCCAAATCTAGCTCATCAAAAGTAGCCTTCCATTCTGAGTCTGACTTGTTTTGGTAGGTCATGCTGGAGTGCCCTAAATTTACCAAAGTGTCCATTGCATAGGTCATGTATTGTTGAATTTTATTACTATAGACATCTTCAATAATAACAATTTTTTTAGCTACACGAGCCGTTTCTTGCAAAACTAATACTGGATCAGGTGTGTGATGTAAAACAGTCAACAAGAGTGCCGTATCGAATTCTTTGTCTTGAAAAGGCATGACCAAACCATCATAGACAATCACATCTACATCAGATAAAATAGATAGATTGGCAACATCTAAAGGGGTGCATGGAAAATCTTGTTGGCGTAGAGTATGTGTAATCATCCCATTGCCACAACCTATATCCAAGTTTTTTTCATTCTTCCCCAAATGAGGAAGCACAGATTTTAACTTATTAAAGATCCACTTCTTGCCTAGACCACTAGCATAGAACTTACCAATAAGGTCAAACTTTCGGATGATTTGGAGCAGCATATTGTTGATTAATATTATAAACAGTAAGGTGAATGATATATAATACACAATTTTACACAAATTCAGTTTAGAGGGGAAAGGATTCACGTATTAAAATTGTAAAATTATCTAATAAAAACTTACGTCGAGCAAACTACAGTATAAAAAAGTAGAATGCCAAGCACTTTTAAAGTGTTTGGCATTCTACAAGATTAAAGTGTTTGGGATTCTACAAGATCCATTTTTTTTAGATATTTATAATTCTTTTTATAACAATATCCCATTATTTCAATTGCTCTAATTGCTTTCTTAAAGCAGCTTGAGTATAATATTTTCCTTTAAAAATAACCCCTTCAATTTTTTCTGTATTTGTAATATCTTCCAATGGGTTTGCATTTAGTAAAACTAAATCAGATTGACAACCGACTTTGATGGTTCCCCAAGTTTTTTCTTCCCCAAATAGTTTTGATAAATTATAGCAAGTTGCTTTTAGGATATCATAATTAGAAACTTCGGCATTGGCGTAATGTTGCATTTCTGAGTGAATGTCAAATCCAGGAATACCATAAATCCCAGAGGCATCTGCTCCTAAAATTAATTGCCCACCTTGTTTATAAATAAAGCCTAAATACAGCAACCGACTATCAAAACGTTGAGCAGAAATACTACGTTCTTTTGCTCGACCTTCCTCTGAAGTTTCCGATTCGTGTTTAGAAATTTTTGTTTCCCATTCTTTGATCCAAGCACTAGGGATAAATTCTACACCAGCTCTTTTTCTAAGTGTTGGATGTTCGATTTGTCCTGTATAATACCAACCGAAGGTTGGGCAATGATAAATATTACCTGTAATACTTTCATCTATTGCATTTTGTATCTCTTCCATTGTTTTTAAAGAGAAAAAACCTCCCAAATGTTCTATACTTTGAAAAACACCACTATTACTAAGAGAAAAAATACTAAGATTAGAAGGACAATGCCCTGCTAAAGGGAGTTGATGTTTTCG
>ENA-ORXM01003846-ORXM01003846.1-marine-metagenome-genome-assembly--contig:-NODE-3846-length-14177-cov-3.039433_pt1 | contig 14177 bp, 16 predicted proteins | sample MGYA00237867_ERZ511480 | MGnify/ENA primary metagenome ERZ511480 (study PRJEB26309, sample SAMN06266103) | marine metagenome | isolation source: Algal blade | place: United Kingdom:Sidmouth, United...
ATGATGCTGGATTAGGCTGGAATGGCACCTTTAATGGACAACTTTCAGAAACGGGCGTTTATGTATATGCAGCGAAAGTATTGTTGATTGATGGTCGGGTGGAGTCGTTTTTTGGAGATGTTTTATTGGTTCGGTAACTATGGAATAGTTGGAAGGCATTTTCGAAAATGCCTTCCAACTTGATTTCAAATCATTAAAAAATCATTGTATAACAGACTCCAACCATTTTCGTTTATCTTTCGATAATTTTGGTAACGGCGGCATCTGCGAATAATCTAAATACTCACCATAACACCGTTGTTCAAAAAGCGTATCAACCAAGTTTTGTAAATTTAAAATCAAGTCATTGTCTTCTGGTAAAAGAGGAATGGGAATATTGGGTAGTTTCTCCGTTAAATCTATTGTCCATAATTCTGTTTTTTGCTGACCGTTTCTGGTCAATGCTATTAGATAATCTGCATTGACGGCATCGGGATGTGGAAAAGTTCGTTGTCCACCGCGCAATAAGTCAATTTCTAAAAGATGGACGTCAGCCTGAAAAAGCTGCTGTTGTTTTTCTTTGTACTGTTGAAATCCGATGCCAGATTTATTGGCGGGCGATAGAATTTCAATGATAGTTATTAGTTTTCTATTTTTTACGTCCCTAATTTCAATATACGGAATTTTTATCTCAACGGGCAACGGAGTAGGTATCGTCAAGTTAGATTTTGTTAGTTGTGGTGCATTTTCATAAGCAGCAGCGGGTTCGAGGACTTCATTATGAACGACGGCAACATCTGGATAAAAAATATTTAAATCAGTGGTTGTAATATCTTTTTTTACGACATATTTTTCAATGACCGCCTTGTATTTAGGAACGAGTTTAGGAATGATAACCTCGCTAATTTTCGCTGCCAACATATTGTGTAAATCATGCCAATCATCACCTTCTAAATAAGGATTCATGCCAGGAAAGGGATTTTTCATAGTTGTCATTTTGAACAAAGATAAGCTTTTTTTATTAAAAAACGTCCTCTACAAAATTCTCAAAATCCATCCCCTTAAAATTCCCAGAACTCATCAGCAGTAGATTTTTTTTATTCCATTCTTGATTTTTCAAAAAGGCTTCTAATTTTTCTCTTTCCGTAAAAACATGCAAATTTGGATGCTGAAAAGCTGCTTCAATATCGGTTGTTGAAATGGGCGGCAATTTTTTCATTTCCAGTGTATGTTTGCTAAAAAAAACAACACCTATATCTGCCGCATCCAACGCACCTTGATATTCTGGCAAAAATTCTTTATTCAAACTACTGAAAGTATGCAACTCCACACAAGCGACCAATTCTCGCTGCAAATACTGATTTTTCACTGCTTTTACCGTCGCCCGAACCTTGGAAGGCGCATGTGCAAAATCCAACCAAACATTCGATGTCCAGTTCTTTTTCAATAGCTGCAATCGCTTTGCCGCACCCGTAAAACTCTGAACGGCTTCAAAAAATTCATCGTGACTAATTCCAATTTCCTGACAGACCAAAAATGCCGCTTTGAGGTTTTCCATATTGTGTTCCCCAAAAATCTGAATCGGCACATTTTCGCCCCAACGACTTGGAATGGTGGTTTCTTTGCCAACTGTTTTTGCTTTAAAACCCTCATACGGCGTGGCAGAAAATTGTGCTTTTGCCTTTTTTAAAATTTGCTGAATGTGCTTATCTTTCTGATAAAAAAAGACACTGGCATCTTCTTCCAAATTTTCTAAAAACAAACCAAATTGCTCCAAGTATCCTGAAAAAGTAGGAAAAACATTGATGTGGTCCCAAGCAATACCCGTTATAATCGCGTATTGTGGGCGGTAATGTAGAAATTTTGGTCGTCTATCCAACGGCGAAGAAAGGTATTCATCTCCTTCAATAATCATCAATGGCGCATCCGATAATTTGACCATCGTCTCGAAGCCTTCGAGATTGGCCCCAACTAAATAATCGAATCTTCTGTTACATTTTTGCAAAACGTGCATTATCATAGAAGTAGTGGTCGTTTTTCCATGACTACCCGCGACGACAACCCGCGTTTTGTTTTGTGCATGCTCATAAATATACTCAGGAAAAGAGTAGATTTTGATGCCCAATTCTTGTGCCTTTAACAATTCTGGATTGTTAATTCGTGCGTGCATCCCCAGAATAACGGCATCAATATCTGAAGTGATATGGTCGGGATGCCAACCCATTTGTTTGGGAAGCAATCCATATTTAGCAAGTCGGTCACGAGCAGGATTGTAGATTTCGTCATCCGAACCCGTTACAGTATGTTGATTGTGGTGCAAAGCAAGGGCGAGATTGTGCATGACTGCGCCGCCTGTTGCAATTAAATGAATGCGCATAAGTTCTAATTTTTTTACGGACAATCGTTTGACTCCTGACAGTAAAGCCTTCAGGATTATGATTTACTATATCTTTAACACTTTAAGATTTTTTATGTAGCGAGTTATCCGTATTTTTGCGCACAAATTACACATTCAAGGAACAATTCATCTTTTTTCTGGATTTTTTTTGAAAAATAAGCACTATTCTTAAACAGATTGACGTTTTATAGCTTTATTATATATATCGCTTTTTTTAACACATCCAATTACGAAAGATTTTTAAAATTTGACAGTTTTAATGGTCTTTAAAATCCTTTTGTCATGAAAAAACGAATGCTTAAATCAACCGTTTTATTTTTTGCTTTTGCCGCTTTTGCCACTTCTTTTACGTCTTGTAATAAAGGGTATGGCTGTCCGTCAAATTTTTCTGTAGATAAAGTAGCTGTTCAAGCTGCGAATGTTGTAGTTTCGGCTGCGGCAGCAACAATTTGTGAATAATGATTAATTGGAAGCAACTAAAATCAGTTAATCAGTTAGAAGAAATCGTGGAACGCTCGAAAGAGATGCCTGTTTTGATTTTCAAGCACAGTACCCGTTGTAGCATCAGTTCAATGGCAAAGTTTCGTTTGGAAGATGACTGGGATTTTCCAGCTTCAGAATTAGAGCCTTACTATCTTGACTTAATTGCTTTTCGCAATATTTCTGGTGCGGTGGCTGACCGCTTTTCTATACACCATGAATCTCCTCAAGTTTTGCTTATTCGAAATGGAGAATGTACGTTTGATGCGTCACATTTGGATATTTCGGTGTCTGAACTGCATGAGGTTTATTCCAATACATGGTAAATTATTAAATTTTTTTCACTGATAATAGCCTAATAGATTGAACGTCAATTTGTTGGGCTGTTCCTGTTTTATTTTAAAATATTTAGTAAATATTTAGGTCTGAATTGAGGGAGTTTGAGGGTGAAGAATGGCTTGCAAAAACCATTCTTCACCTTCAAGAACATTCACCCCGGCACCTTCGGCGGCGGGAGATTTTATAAAAATCCAATTTTTCTCTCCCCTAAAACCCCTTATTAAAACAAGACAAATCTAAACAGTTACAATATCTGATTGAAAGACGATTATAGAAATAGTTCTAATTAAAACACACAAAAGATGGTAGAAATATTCGCAACAGAAGATGGGTCTCATTCCTTATTATCTGAAAAATTTGGCGTGACCTATCATTCCAAACATGGTGCCGTACAGGAATCACAGCACGTTTTTATTGAAGCAGGTTTGCATCCAAAGAGTGTGGATTCTAAGGAATTGTCTATTTTAGAAATAGGGATGGGTTCTGGTTTGAATGTTTTTATGACTTATTTGGAAGCGAAAAAAATGGGTTTGACGGTAGACCTGACGACTTATGAAATTTTCCCAATCTCTGTGAAACAAGCTAAAGAATTAAACTACGCAAGCGTTTTAAATGCTGAAAAGGAAGCGTTTATTTTTGAAAAAATACATGCTTGTGAATGGGAGAGGTCAATTGATTTGTCTTCTTTTTTTACAATTAAAAAGCAACAAAAAAACTTTTTGGAAATCGAGGATATGGCTAAATATGATGTAATTTATTTTGATGCTTTTGCACCCAACGCACAGCCTGAATTGTGGGAAGCAGCATTGTTACAAAAAATGTACAATGCTTTGAAAACTGGTGGAGTGATGACGACTTATTGTGCGAAAGGTGTTGTCAAACGAACTTTGAAAAGTGTTGGGTTTGAAATAGAAGCTATTCTTGGTCCTCCAGGAAAACGGGAAATGACGAGGGCTTGGAAACGCTAAGAATCTGTGTGAAAACCTATGGGCGAGTTTTTCAACTGAATTTTTTTCGTCTGTTTTTTGATTTTTTGAGATTCATAGTCCCATTATGGATGGAAAAGGGTGCGTAAAAAAAACGGGCATAGGTTTTCAGACAGGTTCTAGAGAATTAAGCTTTTTTTGCTTTTTTCTTGGTCAAATTTTCTCTCAGAATTTCAGCTAAAATAGGATGAACTTTGAATTTTTTGGCAATGACTTCAAGGTCTTCTTTCTTAGAAGTTTTTAGCGATTTTTCCAATTTATCTTTTACTAAAAATTGCTTTTGAATACTATTAACAAAAGGAATCTTTAATGCCAAAAATTTAGCAATAGTTTTTTGTGGAATATTTTCTTCCGTCATATTGAGGATAGAAATGATAGACTGTTTTAGACGACCACGTTCGCTTCCTTTTTCAATGCCTTCTTCTATCCCCTTAACAACTCCCTTTTCAAAACCAGTTTCTACACCTTCTAAATATAAAATATCGCTGTTAATATCAAATCCTATATCATTCATATTTTTAACTATTTTGATGACTGTGTTTTGCAAGTTACGAACTCTCGACAACATGACCAATTGATTGGTGAATTTTTTGGTTGCCAAAGATTTCCCTTTTAATTGTATAAATCGCTGCAAAATCAATTTCAACAGTTCTTCATCAGAAATATCTTCGTGGAAAGCTAATAAACTCAGCAAAACCTCTTCTGGATAAGGGGAATCAAGAAATTCTTTATAATCAAAATCTTCAATGCTTACTACGTTGAAAGCGAAATCAAGCTGACCAAATTTGATGCTGTTGTTCATTTTGGCTTTTCCTTTCCCTAAATAAACAACGAATTGTAACACTGGTTTATTGGTGTTTTTATGCAAAATGCCAATGTACTCCAACATTCTTTTATCCATATTGGTATTGTCTTTCAACTCAAATTCAAACTGCACGACTGCACCCTCTGGATAGTTTTTATTATAAATTAGTCACAGAAAATCAGGCTCTTTTTCTCTAGTTATTTGCTGCTTTATTTCTGGCAGATTTTTAATCTTAATAATGTCCGTTTTCAAAATTTTCTTAAACAAGAAAGGAACTAAATTAGCGCAATTTTCTTTGATAATTTTGTCAATATAATTTGCTTCTCCCTTTTTAAAATTTGCATTTCCTTTTTTTGTGTCCATTTGTTTTTTGTTTTCTCCTAAGTTTCTAATCTCTCTGATTTCCTACACCAAAATCCCCGCAATCGCCGCCGTCAAAAAGCTCGCAATTGTCCCACCAATCAACGCTTTAATTCCCAGTTCTGTCAAGTTTTTTCGTTGCCCTGGCGCAATCGCACTAATACCACCAATTTGAATACCGATAGACGCAAAATTGGCAAAACCACAAAGTGCATAAGTCACAATCAGTAGCGATTTTTCGGAAAGCGTATCTTTTACACCCTCCAATTGAGCATAACCCACAAATTCATTAATCGTTGTTTTGATGCCTAAAAGTTGACCGACAATCATTGAATCTGCCCAATCAACGCCCAATAACCAAGCCACAGGAGCGAATATCAATCCTAAGATAAACTCTAAATTGAATTGAGAAAATTGCTCGAAATTATTATCAACAACTGTATTCAGACCCGTCCACGAGCCAATCATATCTCCCAATATATAATTGACCATTGCAATCATCGCCGTAAATACGAGAAGCATCGCACCCACATTCACCGCCAATTTTAGACCATCCGTTGTACCACGAGAAATGGCATCCAGAATATTACTACCAGCATCTTGTGGTGCAATATCTAACTTTTGCATATCCAAAGTCAATTCTTCTTCTTCAGGGTACAATAACTTAGCTGCAACAATAGCTGCGGGAGCAGAAATAATGGAAGCAGCGAGTAAATGCTTGGCAAATAAAGCTTGTGTTTCTACATCTGTACCACCTAAAAAGCCAATATACGCGGCAAAAACACCACCCGCGATGGTTGCCATTCCGCCGGTCATCAAGCACAACATTTCTGATTTAGACATTTTTTCTAAGAAAGGTTTTACAACTAATGGCGCTTCCGTCTGACCAATAAAAACATTAGCCGCAGCTGCCAAGCTCTCTGCACCAGTCAAGTTCATAGTTTTGCTCATAATCCAAGCGAAACCCATGATAATTTTTTGTAAAATACCCAGATAGTAGAGTAGGGAAGAAAGCGCAGAAAAGAACACAACGGTAGGTAAAACTTTGAATGCAAATATGTACCCGAATTTGTTAATATCCGTCACCAAACCACTAAACAGGAAAGCAGCACCCGCATCCGTAAATTGTAAAACGACAACAAAGAAATTAGCAATGGCTTGAAAAACATCTTCAACGAAAGGAACTTTTAAAATCATTATCGCCAGAAAAACCTGTAATGCCATTCCCCAACCGACGAGTTTCCAGTTGACTGCTTTACGATTATTACTTAATAATAAACAAACACCGAGGCAGAAGAAGATTCCTAAAGCTCCTCGTAGTAGTCCCGTAAAAAATTCCATATAATTTGAAAGTTGAAGTTCGCGTTCCTTACTTGATGCTCAAATGTAGGAATTTTTGCGAAGGTGTTACAATTTCTCTTTAAAAAAACCTCGTTTTTAGGATTTATCGAATTCTACATTTTAATGTACTGTTAATAGTAGCGGATAAATTACGTTGCTTCTCAGAATCCGTTTATTTTTACGCGTAGTGCTTCGATTTTATAAATAGTTGACAGTTAAAACTTATCCTATTTCACCAGCTTTTCGTTAAAAAATTATTCTCGTAGCGATGGTTATGTTCTTAATTTTTTGCATCAATCTGGTAAAATGATACTGCGTTTTTCTTATCAATTATTTATCAATCGAAGCAATAGAGGAATTCTTCTCTTTTTTCAAAATCTATCATTTATGCGTTTTATTTTTCAAAGACTTTTTTTAGTAACATTTTTAGCTTGCACTTCATTAGTCTTAACGGCTCAATCGGGCTACGAAATTAATATTAAAATTGATAATTACGACCAAAAAGAATGCTATCTCGGCTACTTTTTTGGGGATAAGCAATATTTGAAAGACACTGCGCAAGTAGATGCGAAAGGCTTTTTTACATTTAAAGGGGAAGAAAAATTAGATGCTGGTGTTTATTTAATCGTGTTGCCGCCTAACAATCAGTTTTTTCAATTACTGGTCAGCGAAAAAGAGCAACAATTTACCATAAAAACAGACCACAAAGACTTGACAACCAATGTGGAAGTAACTGATTCTGAGGACAATCAACTATTTTATGGGTATTTAGCTTTTTTGGCAAAACAGCGTCCAATTGCTGATAATCTGCGGAAATCTATCGAAGAAGCAAATGACGACGCTGCGAAAAAAGCGAAATTTGAAGAAAAGTTAGCCAATATCGACAAAGATGTTGTTGCGTTTCAAGATGAATTAATTGAGCAACATCCAACCACTTTAACTGCGGCGGTTATCAAATCAAATAAGGGAACAACGTTACCAGAATTCACGGGAACGGAAGAGGAAATTCAAATGAAAAAGTGGCAGTTTTCTAAAGCACATTATCTCGATAATATTGATTTGACAGACGAGCGAATGGTACGAACGCCGTTTTTATATCAACGGGTTGACCACTATATTACTAAATTGACGGCGCAACATCCTGACTCAATTATACAATCTATCGACGTAGTTTTGTCTAAAATGGAGGCAGCTGAGGATACGTATAAATTTTATCTAGTTCATTTTCTAAACGAATATGCGAAGTCTAAAATTGTGGGTTTTGATGCGATTTATGTGCATTTGGCTCTCAATTATTACAAGGAAGGCAAAGCACCGTGGACAGATGAAGACCAATTAGAAAAGATTATTGAAAATGGGAAGAAAATAGAACCTTTATTGTTAGGTAAGATTGCACCTAATATCAAAATGCAAAATAAAGGAGGGCAAGAGATAGTATTGCATGATTTTAAAGCGGATTATACAGTACTGTTTTTCTGGGACCCAGATTGTGGGCATTGTAAAAAGGCGACTCCGAAAATGTTGGAGTTTTATGAAAAATTTCATTCGCGAGGGGTAGAGATTTTTGGTATCTGTACGAAATTGGTGGAGAAAGATAAAGATGGAAAATGGACAACGGAAGGCATGAAAGAATGTTGGGACTATACCGAGGAAAAAGGGACGAATCTTTGGCTAAACACTGTTGACCCGTATCACCGTTCTCGCTACAAATCGGTTTACGACATTCGGACAACACCGCAAATTTATGTATTGGATAAGCATAAGGAAATTATTTTGAAAAAAGTGGGGGCTGAACAATTGAGTGAGGTAATGGAACAGATTTTAAAAAACCGGTCATAGGTTTTCAGACAGGTTCTAACCACTCAACTCTAACCACTAGTATCACGCTTTTTCTAAGGTGAATCCAAAGGTGCTTCCTAATTTTTCCGAACTCCGCACATTGATTGTTTGCTTATGCGCTTCCATGATGTGTTTGACAATAGAAAGCCCAAGACCAGAGCCACCTTGCTCACGCGAGCGACTCTTGTCTACCCGATAAAAACGGTCGAAAACGTGAGGCAAATGCTTCGTTGGAATCCCAATACCGTTGTCGGCAACTTCCACCAAAATATACTTGTCCATATCATAAAAACCGACCTTTGTTGCTCCGTTTTTATTACCATATTTAATGGAATTGGTAACCAAATTCATTAAAACTTGACGGATATTTTCGCGGTCGGCTTTGACTTGAAAATGGGCACTTGCGCCGGGTTTGAAAAGGAGTTGAATGTTATTTTCAGCAGCTTTAATTTCCAAATCTTCAAAAACTTCCTTGGTCAATTCATAGATGTCAAAACTGTAAACATCCAGCATTAATTTACCAGATTCTAATCGAGAAATAGATTCCAAATCTTCGATAATCGTATTGAGTCGGTCGACGTTTTTGGCAGCTCGTTGCAGGTATTTTGTATTAATTTTGGGGTCTTGTAAACCACCATCCAAAAGGGTTTCTAAATACCCTTGAATATTAAAAATGGGTGTTTTTAATTCATGTGAAATATCTCCCAAAAACCGTCGCCGATATTCTTGCCAAGTCTTTAATTTTTTGATTTGATTGTCTTGATCATTTACCCATTCTTTTACTTCTTTTTCTACATCTTCAATAATATCCGTGTTCACATCAATTACCTGATTTTTTTCTTTAGGTGATAATTTGTGGCGATGAATGGTTTTATAAATCAGCTTAATTTTGCGATAAATATACTTTTTTAAATAAAAAATAATAATTAGGTAAGTAGTCAGAAAAACTAAAGCGCAAATTCCTAAACTGGATATCCAATTTATTTCAATGGAATGAGTGAAATTTAAAACAAGCAATGAGGCGCCTATTACAAGCGTCGTATAAAAAGCAGCAAATGCGGAGATTTGTCGTGGCGTTGGATTTTTTAACATCAATTAAAATTCAAATTTATAACCGATACCTTTAATCGTTTTGATATAATTATCACCTAATTTCTCTCGTAATTTTCGAATATGCACATCAATCGTTCGATTGCCGACAATGACATTGGTACCCCATACTTTGTTGAAAATTTCTTCGCGAGTGAATACTTTACCTGGTCTGCTCACCAAAAGATTGAACAATTCAAATTCTTTCTTCGCAAAATCAATTCTTTTGTCTCCTTGCATGACTAGAAACTTCTCCTTATCAATCGTCAAATCTCCAATTGTCAAAACCGTAGAATCATCGCTATTTAAACCTTTTCCAGACCGCCGAATCAATGCTTTAACTCGACTAATCAAAACTCGTGGACGGATTGGCTTAGTGATATAATCATCACCACCAACATCCAAGGCCGCAATTTGAGAATAATCCTCTTCTCGCGCAGTTAAAAAAGCAATAATGGTATCATCAAATTTATTATTGTCTCGTAGGTTTCGACAAACCTCAACTCCATCCATTTGTGGCATCATAATGTCCAAAATAATTAAATCGGGCATTACTTGAGCAGCAACTTGGAGTCCTTCTTCCCCATTAGAAGCAGTCGCTACTTCGTAACCTTCTTTTTCGAGATTGTAGGTCAAAATTTCCAAAATGTCCGGCTCGTCATCAACAACTAAAATTTTCGTTTTTTTCATTTGCTAAAATGCTATGTTTAATTTTGACAAAAGTACTGCTAACTAAATGAAAATCACTATTTAGAGTTTAATTATTCATTAAGTTTTTGTAAATATCATCAAATGACTGCTTTTAACGGGAGATTTTATAAGTAAAAAGATGCCTCTTATTCTTCAATAGTTGTTTTTCGTTTATCAATTTGTTCCATCACTTTTTCATAAACCTCCAACATTTCCGCTGGATTTTCTTTCAAAATAACTATTGTATTATCAAAATCTACTTTAGAAACTTCGTGAATGTCCATAATCTGCTGATAATATTTCGCTATTACTGTGTCTTTTTGCGCATTTCTCAGCGAATTTGCCGCAGCTTCCGCTAAATGAATATCTGCCAATATTTTAGACATTTTTTCATTATCAATTGGTAGATTAACGGCGGTGTCACAACTTAAAAGGCTCAAAAAGAAGATACTTATTATGATAGTATTTTTAAACATAAAATTAAATTCTTTTCATTTATGAATGGAATGTTAGTTTTTGTTAATCTGCAAAAATCAAATTCTCGTCTTGAAATGCTTTAAATTCAATCGCATTCCCACTGGGGTCAAGAAAAAACATGGTTGCTTGCTCGCCAACTTCTCCTTCAAAACGAATGTACGGCTCAATGATGAATTCAATTTTGTTTTTCTTTAACTTTTCTGCCAAATTTTTCCAATCTTCCATTTCCAAAATCGCCCCAAAGTGTTTGACAGGTACTTTTTTACCGTCGACTTCATTGACGGCTGTTTCTATATTTTCTACATCGACTAAATGTGCAGAGATTTGACTACCCCAAAAGTCAAAATCAATCCATCGTTCCGCACTTCGCCCAACATCGCAGCCTAATAAATCTACGTAAAACGCCTTGGTTTTCGCAAGGTCATTGACGGGAAAGGCTAAGTGAAAAGGTCTTAATTTCATATTGATAATTTTTTAAAAATGGGTTTTACAATGTAGTTCACGTTTCTGTAAAAAGTAATTAAAATTCAGAAAATAACTCCGTGTTTTAAAACTGCTCGAATCTTCCGGTGTGTAGACTTTAGTCTACGCCATGACGTGTTGTAGCGTAGACTAAAGTCTACACACCGAGAGATTCGATTCATTTTAAAAAATCAGGGTTCTTTTCTGAGTATCAGAAAAGTCCACTATTTTTTCAAGTAAAAAGCATTTTAAAGTAAAGTCTATTAAACAAGTTCAAATTACCAGTTTTTGGCGAAATTAATCCATTTAACGGTTCTCTTTAGTCTACGCCATATCGTGTTGTAGCGTAGACTAAAGTCTACACACCGTGGCATCCAAATTCGTGAAGAAATATCGGCATTAATTACTGATTATGGGTTTCAAAAAAGGGCAATTTACCAATTTTTACGAAAAAAGTAACTCTCAATCAACATTTCAAAAAACTAACAAACTTTATGGTTGTTTGTTTGGGGGACGATAGTGATATTATGGTAATCATTGCTCCTAAAGTCACGCTTAAAAATCGGATAAATCGAATAATAATGCTATGAAAGTTAACAGTTTTACACTCTTATTTTTTACGTTAATTCTTGCCTCTTGTGAGCAAGAATTTGACCCTAATATCCCCGTCACACCGCCCGAATTAGTGGTAGAAGGTGTGATTGAAGCAGGCGAACGCCCAACCGTACCTTATGTGATTTTGACACGAAGCGTACCGTTTTTTAGTGAAATAGGACAAGATGAATTGAACGATATTTTTGTACACGATGCGGAGGTTAGGGTTAAAGAGGGAGATAATGAAATTACTTTGGAAGAGTTGTGTGTGGAAGACTTAACGGAAGCGCAAAGAGAGCAAGCATCTGGACTTTTTGGTATTGATTTAACGGATATTGAAGTGAATTTTTGCGTCTATGCCGACCTGACTTTCTCTATGGTTGGCGAATCTGGCAAGCAATACGATTTGACTATTAAGGCCGACGATAAAATCTTGACTGCCACAACCACAATTCCACCATTGGTATCGCTGGATACCATGTATTTTCAAGAACCGCCAGGTGAACCTAATGATTCTTTGATGGAATTAACGGCGTTCATTACTGACCCTGAGGGAGTCCCTAACTTTTATCGCTATTTCACACAAGTAGAGGATGAACCGTTGTTGCCAGGCTTCCCTTCTTCTACGGATGACAGAGTTTTTGATGGGTTGAGTTTTCAGTTTCCATTAGCGAAAGCAGAGTCGCGGGAGTTGAATTTTGAAGACATTGATTTGAATACTTTGGGCTTGTATTCGAGAGGTGATTCAGTGACGGTGAAGTGGACAACGATTGATGCGACGCATTACGATTTTTGGAATACTTTGGAATTTAACGCAGCTAATTCTGGTCCGTTTTCGACTTATACCCGCATTGAATCGAATGTGGAAGGCGGTTTGGGTGTTTGGGGTGGATATAATGCGGAATATACGAAATTGGTGGTGCCGATGCAGTAGAGATTTTACTTCCTAATGTTGAGCAACAAATAATCTTAAATGTCAGAAAATGTGGCGCATTAAATTTATTGCAATTGTTAAATTAGCGTCGTGCGCCTTTTGGATTCTCAAGGGAGAGCAGACATTTTTTTTATTGAAAAAATGTCTGCTCTCCCTTGAGAATCCCTTTGCGGCGGCTTGTATTTCAAAACAAAGCTTAATCTCTTTCGCCGCATTATTAAGTACCCGGACACATTTATTAATGGTTTTTATAGCTATCTTTTTCCGCTATTTTTCCTTTAAAAATATCTTCAATAACACAGATTATTCAAGAATTTTTAAAGAAAAACTATCGAAAAAATCTTGTCTAAAAATTTCACCGAATTAATTACCATGCGTTTCTTATTTGGAACGCATAACATGATATGTATACACTTTTCTACGCAAATCGCTCCCAACAAATGGGTATAAACGCCTAAAATTCCTTCCAAAAAAGAAAATCCATCCTTTTTAACTGTATTTTTGACCCGACGCTATTTTCATCAATCATTCCTCCCTATGAAATAAACTTCTATGCAAATTTTTTCTTCTTTTTCGCGTTTACCTGTCTTGCTGTTAGGACTACTTTTATTTTCATTCAATGATGTTTCTAGGTCGAAATTAAACTATCAAAAGGCGGTTGGATTTGTGCCTTCTTTGGTTACAAATGCAGTAATTAGTGCTTCTTCAAATTCTATCGATTTACCTAAAATACACGATGGTGACCCTGGCACTTTTTGGCAATCAGATGCACCACTTCCAGAAGGATTTATTCAAAGAAATGATTTAAATTATTTTTATAAAAAAGCAGCTACATTTTTCCCTTTTTCAGATGGAGCAAAAATTTGTGATGGTGATTTAAACAATGCTGTCTTTATTAAAAAAAGTGGCGATAAAGCGAGTTTGAAAATCACATTTCCAAAAGCGAAATACCTTCATTCTATCTCTACAAAGTTGCAGATGCAAGGCGAGGTCAACATTGTGGCTATTTTAAAAAATGGTCAAAAAAAGCCGCTGCAAAGCTGCAATTTATCTAAAAATTATCAATTGCAACGGACAAGTTGGTCATCAAGCGAGCATGGTTCAAGGGTTGATTCCCATGGGTATCAAACCCACCCATTGATATCATATAGACTTTAGTGCCTAAGTTTCCTTTTATCAAACGCGCCAGAAGTGCCATTTGACGGGCAAAATAATTGTCTTGGTATTCTACTTGGTTTGAGCCTCGAGACCATGCTTCGTGAATTTTTCCTGCATATTCATTGGTTACGTTCGAAACACCACGTAGAAATTTTATTTGATCACCATACATACAGGTGTCATCGACTTCATCAACTGAATATTGAAGTCCTGTTTCAGCAATTTGCTCTAATTGGTCCACATTGT
>ENA-ORXM01003847-ORXM01003847.1-marine-metagenome-genome-assembly--contig:-NODE-3847-length-14165-cov-3.607964_pt1 | contig 14165 bp, 14 predicted proteins | sample MGYA00237867_ERZ511480 | MGnify/ENA primary metagenome ERZ511480 (study PRJEB26309, sample SAMN06266103) | marine metagenome | isolation source: Algal blade | place: United Kingdom:Sidmouth, United...
CAGAAGAGGGGCAAGATGTTCGGGTTGGCGGCGTGCCGGCTTATTCGACCCTGGGCTGGTTCGATGACCCCTTGCCAAGCCCGGTGCTACGAAACCAGGCAACCCAGGTTGCACGCCTCATCTTTCATGAACTTGCCCATCAGGTTTTGTACGTGAAAGGAGACTCCGGTTTCAACGAATCTTTTGCCACCGCTGTTGAAATCGTTGGTGTGGAGCGCTGGTTAAGCCAGCAGGAAGCGATCACAGGGGATACCCGGGCACGCCTTCGATATGAAGCGGCGCGCCAGCGTAAGATCGATTTTCTTGCCTTATTGGGTTCCGCCCGCGACCGTTTGAAGTCCTTGTACGAAAGCACCGTCTCAGACGACCAAAAGCGCTCTGGCAAGCAAGAGATCATTGAACGCTTGCGCAGCGATTACGCGATCATCAGGGACGGCCAGTGGGGTGGATTCAAGGCCTATGACCGGTGGTTCAGCCAGCCTTTGGGCAATGCCCATTTAGGCGCAATTGGTGCTTACAATGATCGCGTGGACGCATTCCTGGGGATGCTTAATGAGGTCGGTGGTGATATGGCTGACTTTTATGCGCTCGCCGGCCAGGTCGCAGCACTGGCTCCTGACGAAAGAAACATGCGGTTGCAGGCTTATAAGCAGAGATTTCTAGAGACCTCCCTGCTGCCGGCAGACTGACCTAAGTTAAAAAGATTCGGAGACAATATGTCACATTCATGGTTTGAGCACTACCCGGCCGGGGTGCCGCACGAGATCGACTATCACCAATACAGCTCCCTGGTGGATTTGCTCGATGGCTCGCTAAAGCAGTACGCCACTCGTACGGCTTATGTTGGATTTGGCAAAGAGACAACTTTCGCCGAGGTGGATTCCACTTCAAAAATTGTGGCGGCGTGGTTGCAGTCAAAGGGTTTGAAAAAGGGTGATCGCGTTGCGATCATGATGCCCAATATCGTTCAATACCCGATTGTGCTGGCAGGTGTTTTGCGCGCCGGTTTGGTGGTCGTTAACGTCAACCCGCTGTACACGCCACGCGAGCTTGAACATCAACTCAAAGACTCTGGCGCAAAGGCAATTTTCACTTTAGCGAATCCGCGGTCGTTGATAAAAAGGTTAAGGGGTACGATGGTCAGGCCTGAGGTACTGACTTCTTTTTGCAGTTTTTTGAGTTCACGACGGTTCATCAATAATTTTCGCTCTGCCCTTGGTCTATGGTTGAAATGGGAAGCATGCGAATATTCGTCGACTTGCATATTGATTACAAAGAGTTCGCCCTTATCGTTGAACTCACAGAAACTCTGTGTGATGGCCGCCTTTCCTTCTCGTATGGATTTTATTTCGGTACCCACCAATACAATACCTGCCACATACGTATCTAAAAACTCGTATTCGAATTTGGCCTTCTTGTTTTTGATGTTGATGTTCTTCTGAACCATCTTACAAAAATAGGAAAGTTGCCGAATTATATGAACATAATATGAATGGAAGGTTTGTTCTGTAGATGATTTTACCCATTAAACGAATACTAGTGTTAGGTTAAGCCAAAATCATCGCATAATCCAATGCGTCTTTTGCGGCATCTTTTCGTAAAAAAATAATTCCGTAGCTATACTTCGGCTAAGCTCAGCACAGGCTCTCTGCAATGAATTTTTGCCTAAACCTACCACAAAACCCAAGGGTGCCTTATACGTCATTTCAGCTATGACTTAACACTGGGACTTTAAAATAAAGCACTTTCTATTTATCTTTCCTTCGGACAATTACAATTAATATGAAGTCGTTGTGACGTAACTTTGTCGTTAATTGTCTGAACGATAAAAAGACTGCCATTATCGTCATTATCCATTTCATAGTACTTATCCTCACCGATCATCTTGTTAACAAAATCGGGCGTCGTATTGCTGTGACCTACGATCAGTACGTTTTTATAAAGGTTGTCAACCTTGAACTGTTCGATTTCGAAATTCTGTGGGTCGTAGTATTGCACAGTAATTTCTTTTTTTACAGCGGTGGGTGCCGCCGTCATCGTCGTTCTTTCGTAGTCGGTAGTATATATCTCGTCTAGCTCAACGTCATCAAGAATTTCTGCCCAGTGCATCGCCCTACCTAAACCTCTTTGATTAAGTTCGGGATCTAAATTTTCAAGATCTGAACGATCTTTCTCCGCATGTCGGATAAAATAAAAAGTTGAGACTATGGTCTCGGTATTTATTGCATCTGTATTTTCCTCTTCTTTGCAGCTAGCGAAGGCTAAGAAAATTAGTACAACATATATCAGATTCGTGCGTTTCATAATCCAAGGATGGTTTTTGTTTGGTTGAAAACTCTCGCATAAATGTTAACTAAATTAATACGAAAAAAGTATGTACAGCTACTTGTTTTTGTTTTTTTGTCTATGCTAAGGATTATACCCGTTTTATTTCTCTCATTTTTTTGTTTTAAGTCTTACGGACAGAAAGAAGTACGTTTGCCTGCCGATCTTAGGCAGCACAATTTAACGACGTACAATGCAAGTTTGTTTAACCCTGCATTTTCGTTGGACAAAAATAATCCGGAATCTATCGCTTTATGGGCACGGTGGCAGTGGCAAAGTATTGATTCAAATCCGACGACCATGTTTCTGAACTATACTAGAAAACTGGACGCTAAGTCGGCAGCGGGTGTAGCTTTCTTTCAACAGAATACAGGCGTTTTTTTCAATACGGGCGGTGCTTTAAACTACGCCTATCAATTAGAACTAAATCCTACCGTGAAATTAGCGATGGGTTTAAATGTGTTTGCGTTTAAACAAACCTTGGCCGACGATAGATTTCAAACAGACCCGAATGTACCTCTACCATTGCCAAACGTTACTGAGGATTTTATACTTCAGATGGCCCCCGGCGTGAGCTTATCCGTTGAGCGGTTAACGCTTAGCCTGGCATCCGAAAATCTTTTTGATTACAACTTTACGGCCAAAGAGAGTAATACTGAAAAAGAGGATAAAATTTTTATGTCCCTGCTTTCCTATGACTTTCCCGTTGCTCTAGGTGACGCCCGCAATGCATTTTTGAGACCATCGATGTATTTGAGAACAATACCGGGCCAGTCGAACCAAGTAGGTTTCTATACACTTTTGAACACCAATAAATATTGGGGTCAAGTGGGATATAACAACTTTTACGGCTATGGTGTAGGTGTGGGTACAACCTTTTTCAAGCACCTGTCTTTAGGGGCATTGGTAGAGTTTGGCACCGGTGCTTCTATAAATACTGAATCGTCATTTGAGCTTATGGCGGCTTATTTCTTGGGCAAGCCCGATGAAAGACATAAGGTTGTCGGTTTCGATGTAGAAGAAGAGAATATACTTCTTGAATTAGAGCGGCAAGAAGAAAATCAAGAAAAAATAGAAGAAGCGACTGAAGAGGAGCAAGAGATTGCCGAAGATGAAAAAGATGATGAAAAAGATGATGAAAAACTAGCTAAAAAAGAGATAAAACAGCAGCGCAAACAAGAAAAAGCTGTAAAAGATTCAATTGCCAAAGCAGAAAAGGATGCCGAATCGGCCGCAAAGGAATTTCAGAAGCAGCTGGATAATGAAGCTATAGAGCAAGCTAGGAAAGCTGAGGCTATCGCCGAGGCCGAAGAAAATGAGAAGCAAGAAACCAACGAAGAGGAACTCGAGAAGAATAAAGAAACCGTAGTGGATGACAAGGCTGCCGACAAGCTGGCCAAAGAAGAGGAAAGACAACGGCGCAAACGAGAAAAAGCTACGCAAGATTCAATTGCCAAAGTAGAAAAAGAAGCTGAGTTGGCTGCAAAAGAACTTCAGAAGCAATCGGATAAAGCGGCCAGAGAGCAAGCTAAGAAGGAAGCGGCCTTGGCAGATGCCGAAGCGAAAGAACAAAAACGTAAGGAGGATCTAGAAAGGAAGGCTCAGGAAGTGGAGGCCAGTAAAGAACTTGACGAGCAGACCCGGATATTAGATTCTATAAACGAATCTAAGAAAATCGAAGCATTGGCGGAAGCTCAAAAAGCGTCACAAAAGCGCAAGCAAGATTCCTTAATAGCCGTAGCATTGGAAGAAAGGCGAATCGCGACCGTTGCCGCTAGGAAAAAAGCCGAAGAAGCGAAAATGGCTGAGCAAAATGCATCCGTTAAACCAGAAGCGGGTGAGAAGTATGAAGAGGTCAAGACGGAGGCGGGACTACTTCCGGGTTATTATTTGATAGCCAATGTTTTTGGAACCCAGAAATATTACGAAGCTTTTATGCTCGAGATGCAACGAAAAGGTCTAGAGCCTAGGGCATTTGTTCGTAGCAAGAATAAATTCAACTATGTGTACTTGGCTCGCTTCCGTACGATCAAAGAAGCTAGACAGGCAAGAGATAACAATTTAGAAGGCAAGTATCCGGGTAAAACATGGATTTTCAGGGTGGTAGGTGACTAAATGAAAATCCATACCGCCTACTTCTTAAGTTCCTTTTTTACAAGTACTTCTAGATAGGCAATGGTGTTCACCAAATACTTTTTGTCGCGAGTTATCGTTGACATCGCAATGGCACCTTGGACCATTGTGAATAACTGCTTTGCAAATTGTAACGGGGTTACGGGTAAATTGAGCTCGCCCTTGTTTACGCCGTTTTCTAGAACCAGTGCTATTTTGCCCTCAATTTCTTTAATGGCTTCGCGGCTAGCTGCAGCAAGCAATCGATTATTGTTTTGGGCATCGACGCCCGTATTTAGTATCGGGCATCCGCCGAGATCGGCCGTAAACACATCGTAGTTTCGGTAAAACTCCGTTAAGGCAAAAATTTTGTCCAATGAACTAGTGCCAGTAGCCAATACTTCATCGATTTTAGACAATAATCTTTTACTGTTGAATTCAAATGCCGATAGTGCCAATGCCTCCTTATTTTCAAAATTACCGTATAATGCGCCTTTTGTCAGGCCGGTAGCCTCGGTAAGGTCACTCATACTTGTGCCTATATAACCTAATTTGTTGAAAATTGGCGCGACGGTTTCGATGATAAAAGCTGTAGTTCTTTCGGCTTTAGTAGTCATTGGGGTGGAGTTTTATACGAAGATAAAAAATTTATATACTGTATGGTATATAGTATTCGTAAAAAAAAGGCATCCCGATTAAGGATGCCCTAATATTTACACGAAACGTAGTTTACTCAAAATAACTACCCGAAGTTTAACTTCGGAGTTGTAGATTCTCCTATTTTTTGGGAGAGTTCGGAACTGCTATTTTCAGCCCTTGATAACTATCGGGAAGCGAATTACCCCAATGGCTCTACCTTCTTTAGCCGGTTTCAAGATTTTTTATTTATCCCTCATTCTCTTCATCGTCACCACCATTGTCACCACCGCGACCACGGCCTCTTTCCCGTTCTTTTGCTTGATTGAAACGATAGATAAAAGAGAAGGTAAATTGCCGTTGCCTGTATTGAAACTCACTTCGCGAGGTAAAGAACTCGGTTTCGGTAAAAGACTGCCGCTTTCGACTGTTCAGAAGGTCACTTACATTTAAGGAAAGCGTACCGTTATCATTCAGAATATCTTTGCTAAAAGCCAAGTTTAAAGAGAAGATACCTTCGCTTCGGGTTTGTGCATTTTGTCTGGGTCCGCCATAAAAGGCATTGGTCTGCCACTCTATTTTTGCCGGAAGCGAAACTTTTGAACTGAACCGTGCGAACCAACTGGTATTGTCCGTTCCATAGTCTATGCCATTAAAGATTCCCTCTTTGGCGAACTTAAAAATATTGAAACTGCTGTTGAGCCGGAGCCATTTGTTCGGATTGTAAAGCATTCCCGCTTCGGCACCATAACGCTCTTCGGTAGATAAATTAATTGGAATTGAACGTACGATTGCTATTCCATCCGTTGTGGTTTGACCCGTCCCTTCTTGAACTCGCTCGAAGGAGCCCGTTTCCTTTTGATAATAGACCGAAGAGGTCAAGGTCAGCTTTTTCCAGCGTTTCAAATAGCCCAAATCGAAGGTATTCGAAAATGCCGGATCCAGATCGGGATTACCCTGAAATATATTCGTTCTACTGGATCTCGAAGGAAACGGATTTACATATCGCCCTCCAGGCCTATTAATCCGCCGATTGTAGCCCAAGGAAACACTTTCTTTACCTTCATCATCCAATTCGTAAATTAAATTTAAGGTGGGGAAAAGTCCCAAATAATTTTTATCAAAGTTGACATCGACATCGACGCCGAATTCTTCTTCAAGTTGACTGGTGTCGAACTCAGAATCCAATTGTCCTTTCAGGTTCGTATGCTCTAATCGAAGCCCCAAAAGAAAGGAAAACTTATCGAATTTATTTCCATATTGTGAGTAGACGGCATGTACATTTTCATCGTAAGAAAATTTGTTGGTCAGGTTTTCGTTGATGACAAACTGTCCGCTACCCTGATCTAAAGAATCTAATTGATAGTCCGTAATTTCACCCTCGAAAGTACCTCGATATCCGGCTTCGAACTGGGCATCTTCCATAGGTAGTACGTAATCCGCTTGAATAAGAAATTCATTGTCCATTTCTTCTTCATAAACGTTTTCCAGAACTATCAGATCATTATCGGGCAGTGTCCTGTTCTCTTCAATGGTAGTAGTTCGGGTCTCATCATCTTTCCCATATTGAAAATCGGCCGTAAGCTCATGGCCTTCATCGTTAAATTTATTGATGTAGTTCAGTGAAATTTGGTAGCTGTTATCCTTTTCGTTCTCCATTTCCTCTCGAAAAGTGCGACTGCTCAACAAACTTTCCACAAACCGTTGATTGGTATTTTCAGTAAGGTCGTCATCTTTGGAAATCCGAAAAAATACGCTTCCCGTTATTGAAGAATTTTCGGTGATAAAGTATTCGGCACCCAAATTATTGTTAAAACTTTTATCCAACCTATTGTAGAGCCTGTCTTCCAAGACCCGGTCAAAACTCCCAGAAGTATAGGTGTTGTCAAAAAAAGCGTTTCCTGGAGCATCCCTATAGCGATATCCGCTAGTGTTGAAAATATTGAATTTATCGGTACGCAGGTTTGCGTTGACGGTAATTCCGCTACTCGCCGGATAACCGATATAGGCATTGACCGAACCATTGAATCCCAATGTTTTTTCCTTTTTAAGGACAATATTAAGGATACCTGCCGTTCCCTCGGCATCGTATCGGGCAGAAGGACTCGTAATCACCTCGACTTTTTCAATGGCCTCTGCGGGTAACGACCTAAGGGCATCGGTAGAACCAAAACCTGCCAATGCAGAAGGTTTGCCGTTGATAAGTATTCTTACGTTTTCGTTGCCTCGAAGGCTTATGGCGCCTTCTACGTCGACATTGACAGAGGGAACATTGTTCAGTGCGTCACTGATGGTCGCCCCACTGGTCGTAAGGTCTTTTCCAATATTGTAGATTTTCTTGTCCAGACGTACTTCGACCGTTGTCTTTTCACCGACGACTTCTACACCTTCTAGTTGTGACACATCAACGGCCAATTCGATAGTGCCTAAATCGGTAGATTTTCTAAAAGTCTGATCCGGAAGTTTGTAGGTTTTGTAGGAGATATATTCTACGCTGACATTGTATTTGCCGGGCATAGTCTCTACTTCGAACTTACCGTCGATATCTGTAATGCCCCCAGTGATTTTATCGGGGTCTCGTATACTTTGTAGCACCAAAGTAGCATACTCCAACGGTTGGCCGTTGTCTTTGTCTAAAACTGTTCCGGTGATCTTGATGGGTTCCCTTGCTGGTGCTCCTTCTGGTCTTTGAGCGGCTATTTTAATCGATACGAGTAAAAGGGTAATCAGGAACAGTTTTTTCATATTAGTCTTTAGTTTTCTTCTTCTTTTTCTTGTCTTTTTTCTTTTTCTCTTTCTTTTTTTCCTTCTTGGTCTTTTGAAGCCCTTTCTTTTGCATGTCTACGAAAGCTTCATATTTTTCCAAAGGAAGACCTGCTTTAAGCTCTACATCTTGGGCTTCCGTAATTTTCTCCATACCCTCGCGCATCTGTTCGGGGCTCAACTCTAAAATCTGCATTTCGATACGCTTCTGTACGTATTTTTTAAGCACCGAACTCAATACCGCTTCTTCGAACGCATTAAGCTCTAATGCCGCAGAAATACCCGGCATTTCACCATCTACAATTTGCGCTGCCGTTTTCGGCTCGGGCTCTTTTGGAGCGGACTCCGCTTGGGGTATCGCACTTCGTTGTCTTCCGTAGCCGTAGCCACCGCCCCCATAGCCGTACCCGCCACCTCCATAGCCTCTTCCGTATTGGGCCTGTAATTCACCTACTGCGAGTAACGTAATAAATAGTACTACTAAAAATTTGATACTGTTCTTCATGACGATATCGGTTTATAAGATTATATATTTTTCTAATGGTTTAACCTCGGTAGGTTAAAGGTTTGTTAAAATCAATGAGCAACAAATGTACCAAATATTTGAGTTGGTTCAAGTTCAGGCTAATATAGTAAGGTTCATATGGATTATTCAAAACAGCCAATCGCTTTAATGCGGTTAAAGGAGATTATTGATAAGTTCCGAAGGTCTACCGATTACCGCTTTGTCACCATTCAGAACAATAGGTCGTTCTATCAACTTCGGGTGGGCAATCATGGCGTCTAAAATTTCTTCGTCGGAAAGTAATCTGCCTCTATAATTTTCCTTCCAAATAGCTTCGTTTTTACGTACTAGCATTTCAGGAGTGATGGCCAAGCAAGTCAAAACTTCTCGTAACTCTTCTTTGGTAGGTATATCCTCTAAATATTTTATAACCTGAAATTCCTCACCGGATTTTTCGAGTACTTCAAGCCCCTCGCGAGATTTTCTACATCTGGGGTTATGATAAATCTTAATCATGTTTATAGGTTTTTGGTTTCTGTTGTTTTAGGTTTCGAGTTGACTATTTTCAACATAAAACCTGAAACAAGAAACTTTTCAATCTTTTTACTGCCAACTGTTACTGCCAACCGCCAACTAATCACTCCTCTTCCTTTTGCCCCATCATCATTAAGTAGGCTTTTAGAAAAGCATCTATATCGCCATCCATAACCGCATCAACGCTTCCGGTCTCTTCGGCGGTACGAACGTCTTTCACCAATTTGTACGGATGCATCACATAATTACGGATTTGGGATCCCCACTCGATCTTCATTTTTGAGGATTCAATTTCGTTACGCGCTTCCATTTTTTTGCGAAGCTCGATTTCGTAGAGTTGCGACTTCAACATTTTCATGGCGGTAGCCCTGTTGTCGTGTTGACTTCTAGAATCGGAGCATGAAATCTGTATGCCGGTAGGATGGTGAACCAATTGCACCTTCGTTTCCACCTTGTTTACATTTTGTCCGCCGGCACCGCTTGAACGTGCAGTGGTAATCGTAATATCGGCGGGGTTTATATCGACCTCGATGCTATCGTCAACCAGTGGATAGACATAAACGGATGCAAATGAGGTGTGCCGTTTGGCATTACTATCGAAAGGAGAGATGCGCACCAATCGGTGCACCCCGTTTTCACCTTTGAGCCATCCGAAGCCATAATCACCCTCGATTTCAAGGGTTACGGTCTTTATTCCCGCAACATCACCTTCCTGATAATTGAGTTCTTTGACTTTATAGCTGTTCTTTTCCGCCCACATCATGTACATGCGCATCAGCATAGCCGCCCAATCACAACTTTCGGTTCCGCCGGCACCTGCAGTGATCTGTAGTACTGCCGGTAGTTCATCGCCCTCTTCCGAGAGCATGTTCTTGAACTCGAGTTTCTCGATTTGCCTCAAGGCTTTTTGATAATGCGCCTCGACTTCGGTCTCTTTAACTTCGCCTTCTTGTTGAAATTCAAGTAGTACTTCGAGATCGCCCACCAAAAGTTTGGCACCATTATAGTCGTCTACCCATTGTTTTTTAGACTGGATAAACTTCATATGGGCTTGAGCTTCCTGAGGATTGTCCCAGAAATCGGGCGCAAGGGTTTTCTCTTGTTCGTTCTCTATTTCGATAAGTTTCGCATCGACGTCAAAGATACCTCCTTAACGCACCAAGGCGATCTTGAAGACCGTTATAAAGGTCTGTAGTAATTGTCATTTGCTAAAATTTTAGGCAAAAGTAGTATTTAGACTTGAGATATTAAGATTAGAAGTAGGACAAAAAGGTATGAGGCACAAAATATGGAGGTGCGAAGTTTATGTTATGTGTTGGACAACGGAACAAAAAATGTTAAGGCCAATGATGAAATTCCATAATTCCATTTTTTTTTCCTTTATCGCACCTCGCACCTCGCACCTCGCACCTCGCACCTCGCACCTCGCACCTCGCACCTCTTATCTCATTGCTGCTGCTGTTCTCCAGAAACTTTAACGGTATGAACGGTTTTGTTTTTACCTGAAGTATAGACCACGCCTTTTAGCGGAGAGCAATCTTTATAGTCTTTGCCGTGGGCTACCTTTATATGGTTGGTGTTCGCAATCAGATTGTTGGTCGGGTCGAAACCGACCCATCCGATTTTTGGAATATAGACTTCTGCCCAAGCATGCATCTGCGAATCACCAAAAAAGCCGTTTCCCTGATGCAGATACCCTGAAACGTATCTTGCGGGAATTCCGTTATGCCGGGCCAAAGCACAGAACAAGTGCGAGAAATCTTGACAGACTCCTTGGCGCTTCTCTAAAATCTCGTTAAGCTTGGTATCCACGTTGGTAACCTCAGTTTTAAAATTAATATAATCGGATACCCAATGATTGAGTTGTTGTAAATTCTCGAATATTGGTGTGTTTTGATTAAACTCGAATAGATTACCGGTGTTATCGGGAATTGTGGTAAAATGAGTATTACGCAGAAATGCCTCGTAGTCTACCTTAAAACCCAGTTCTTTGATTTTTAGGTAAGCCGTCTGAATATTTTCTTCGGGCTCAAAATCGAAGGGATTCACTTCTTTTTTTATCAATTTGAAGTTGGCTTCAAAAGAAATTTGTTTGAATTTTTCTTTCGGATGCACCCGTATGGTCTGAAAACCAAATCCATTAATAGAATTTTCGTTTGCGGCGTTTAGCGAGTTTTTAAAATCGATGCCAATAAACTCTTGCGTATTATTTTGTTGGGGAATAATCAGAAATTGCCAATAGGCATTATTGACCCAATTCTCATATGTGTTTTCAGCTTTATAAGTAATAGAATATTCTAATGCCATAGTTACACTTCTAAATCACCTAAAGGTAGTCTTTGTGAAGTGGATTCAGTAGTTAAAAAATTCCTTTTCCATTTTTTCACTGATTTCGTTGAGGCTATTCAATATAGTTGTGATGAAAGACTGAATATCTTCCTCAATCTCTTTAATGAACTTATATTCATATTCAGAACGCACTTTACCTACTAAAAAAGCCGTAGAACCTTTGTTGTATTTTTTGCTAGGGTCCAAGACCTTAATATGTTTATAAACTTGATTAAGGCTGTTCATTATTGACCTCGGACAATTGGGATTGAGTATCAAAAACTCCAGAGTAGATATGCTAGTAGGTGTCTTTTTATAGAATCGACGCATCATATCGTAAGACTCCGCACACTTTAGTAAAGTAGTCCATTCAAAACTATTACTGTACTTGTCACCATAACTGCCCTGGGCCTGTAATGCATCGTTATGTTTGGCATTTATCATCCGAATGATTTGAGTAGCACGTTCAACATTTACACCCATCATTATTATGGCGTAAATTTCATCATGTAGCAGTGTACCGCGCATCTTAGCTCGCAATATGGCTGTCATTTCGGTAACATTTACAGTAAAATCGTGTAGACCATTTTTCTTATAGGCATCTGCATTATAGTTCAATACAAAATGATAGAACTTGTTTATAGCCTCATAAAGCTCTGTAGAAATGAGGTCACGTGCGCTATTGGCATTCTCTCTGGCATATTTTACGTTATTGATAATAGAATACGAAAAATCGGGGTCTAAACCGATTTGGTAAAGGACCGATTCTTCATCAAGCATGACACTTTCATCGTTTTCAGGCTTGCCTACCATAAAAAGCATTGATCGTAAAACGAACTGTCTCGATTGCGATAGTTGGTTCGGGGCATCTAGCGATGAGAAGTAATTAACATTAAGGTATCGGGCAATATGTTCTGAACGTTCGATATAACGACCCATCCAGAAAAGATTATTGGCTACGCGTGCAAGCATATGGTGTTTTTAAGTTTAAGTTCAAGAGCAAGTTCAAGCTCAAAAAAGGTTTCTAAGTTTGTTGAAAAAATTCAAACACGAATATCAAATTTAAATTCAAAAAAAAGTTTACGAGTTTAGTGGTGTACGAGTTTAGAAAAAAATATTTTTGACTACTGACTACTGACTACTGACTACTGACTACTCCTTTAATACCCAGGTGTCTTTAGAACCGCCACCCTGAGATGAATTAACGATAAGGTTTCCCTTTTTCAGGGCTACACGGGTCAATCCACCTTTTAAGACAAACTCTTTGTCTTTTCCTAATACGGTGAAGGTTCTTAAATCGACGTGTCGTTGTTCAAAAGATTCGCTTTCATCAATATAAGTGGGATGTACAGAAAGTGACATAATAGGCTGGGCAACGTATTTTCTGGGGCTTTCGAGCAATTGCTTCTTAACGGTCTCGATTTCTGCCTTGGTCAATCGATTTCCGATGGAAATACCATAGCCACCAGCTTCGTCTACCGGTTTTATGACCAATTCATGTACATGATCTAAAACATATTTTAACTCCTCAGGTCGACTGCAATGGTAGGTGTGTACATTGTTCAGAATGGGGTCTTCGTTGAGATAGTACTTTATGATTTCAGGCATATACGTATACACCGCCTTATCATCGGCAACCCCTGTTCCCGGTGCGTTGGCTAACGTTACATTTCCTTTTTTGTAGGCCGCGAATATTCCGGGTACTCCCAATGCCGAATCCGCTCTAAATTCTAGTGGATCCATAAACGCATCGTCTATCCTCCTATAGATAACATCAACTTTTTCAGGTCCGCGTATGGTTTTCATATATACAAAATCGTTCTCTACAAAAAGGTCTCGACCCTCAACCAGCTCAACGCCCATGGTCTTGGCCAAGTAGGAATGCTCGTAAAAAGCGGAGTTGTACATGCCTGGCGTTATAACCACCACATTGGGGGCATCGACCCCTTTGGGTTTTACCGTTTCTAAAAGGTCAAGAAGATTTTCGGCATAATTGGTTACCGTATGGGCCTGATATTGATTAAACACGCCGAAAAGAGCTCTTTTGAGTGCAGTTCGGTTACAAATAACATAGCTTACCCCAGATGGGCATCGGATATTATCTTCCAAAACATAATATTGGCCGTCGTTATGTTTGATAATGTCAGTACCGGAAATATGGTTGTAAATGCCTCCCGGGGGATCAATGCCTATCATTTGGTGCAAATAGTTGACTGACGAACTAATGAGCTCCATAGGAACTATGCCCTGCCGGATGATTTTCTTATCGTGGTAAATATCCCATAAAAATAAATTCAAGGCCTTGCTACGCTGAATGGCGCCGCGCTCGATAACGTCCCATTCCTTGGGATCTATTATTCTGGGAAATAGGTCGAAGGGAAAAATTTTCTCTTTTGTCTCTTTATCATCGTAAACCTGAAAAGTGATTCCCTGATTGAAAAAAGAGGCTTTTGCTTTATCGTTCAGTTTGACGTAATCGTTGATGGAATGCTCGCCGTAAAGTTCGAAAAGTTCGGAGTAAACTTCCTTCAACTTTCCTTTTTCGTCATAGATTTCATCATAGAGACTTGGGTTTCTTTCATAAGAAGAAAAGATTTGATTTTCACTGTTTCCCATACTAAAATTGGTTTGTTTCAAGATACTGGTTTTCATTTGATTTAAAAGAGTGAATTCCACAATAATAAAAATACCTTTTTGATATTCGAATAAAAATCGAACTTATTTGTTGCGGAATACGTTTTCTTTAACGGGACTTATTAAAGATGACAATTGAAGATATTGTTTTAATTCAAATTACTTTTTTTATAAAAGCTAATTTCTAGCTCATCATATGAAATTACGTGTAATAGCTGTAATTTACCTACTACTTAACGCAAAGTTAAATACATAAACAAAACATTAAATTTAAAGGAACTTTGTCCAGAATTCCTTAACCGAAACTTTGATATGGAAATAAACCTAA